>Ga0210016_1000015_pt1 | contig 107243 bp, 119 predicted proteins | sample CryGeyCG2014_300_FD_185454 | JGI IMG/M metagenome (GOLD analysis project Ga0210016, IMG submission 185454) | Groundwater microbial communities from aquifer - Crystal Geyser CG02_land_8/20/14_3.00 (SPAdes) (version 2) | ecosystem: Environmental > Aquatic > Deep subsurface > Groundwater | place...
TCATTCAAATCCAGGCGGTCCGGATACGCGTTTATCTCAAGAATCGTTTTTGTTCTTGCCGCGACGTGGAAAACTTCGTCCATATCGAGTTCATAGCCGGATCTTTTGTGAATTATCCTGCCAGTTGGATGGGAAATAATATCCACGTGCGGATTTTCCATCGCCCGGACGAGGCGCTTGGTCATTTCCGCCTTTTTCATTTTGAAGTTTGAATGAACCGCTCCCAAAACAATATCGAATTTCGCTAGATACTTATCTTCGAGCGCGATCGTCCCGTCGGGGTTGATATCCACTTCACAGCCCTTCAAGATTTTTATCCCTTTCATCCTCTTGTCCACTTTCTCAATTTCCCGCCATTGCTTCTCGATTGTCCTCACATCCATCGCTCCGGCGATTTTGAGATGGCCAACGTGATCGGTAATGACAATATATTTTCTCCCCAATCCCATCGCCTCGCGCGCCATTTCTTCGATTGTATGAGCGCCATCTGAATAAGTTGTGTGCATCTGAAGATCGCTTAAAACATCATTATATTCGACGATTTTAGGCAATTTACGAGCTAAAGCCGCTTCAATCTCGCCCTGATTTTCCCGCATCTCCGGCGGCATCCAATCCAAACCCAGTTTTTTATAGATTTCTTCTTCCGTTTTTCCCGCTAACTGTCTGTTGTTTTTATCAAACAAACCGTACTCATTGAGTTTCCATCCTTTTCTTATCGCGATTTTTCGCAGTTCAATGTTGTGGTCTTTGCTGCCGGTGAAATATTGCATTGCCGCTCCGAAAGACTTTTCGGGAACAACTCGAAGGTCCGCGTCAATGCCAATGTCCAATCGCACCATTGATTTCGTTTCGCCCCGGGCGATAATTTTTTCCACCATCGGCATCGAGACAAAATGCTCCATAACGGCGCGCGAATCGGCGGCCGCGGCCAAAATGTCTATGTCGCCGATTGTTTCTTTGCGGCGCCGAAACGACCCGCAGGCCAAAATTTTTTTGACGCCGGAAACGGAAGCGAGGTCTTTTTCAACTTGAGAGACGATAGGGGAGACGTAGCCAAGCAAAAACCGGCCCTGGTGTTCGCGCGAAAGTTCAATCGAACGCAAAATGTTCTCCTCCGTTTTTTCGCCAAAGCGGGGGAGTGCACGTATTTTTTTTGCCCGGGCCGCTTTTTCGAGATCGCGAACGTTTTTTATCCCCAACTTTTTATAAAGCGCCATAAGCATTTTCGGCCCAACGCCTTCAACGGCTTCGAAACTTTCCAGATCAATCGGCGCCTGCTTTTTCAGTTTTTCAAAATCTTTTATCTTCCCTGTCTTGATATATTCTTCAATATGCTCTGCCATTCCCTTTCCCACGCCCTCGATTTCCATCAGCGCTTTCACCCCGCCTTTTTTATAAATGTCCTCAAGATCATCTTCCATTGACTCAATCAGCCGCGCCGCCCGCTCATAAGCCCGCGGCCGGAACAAATCATCCCGCATCGTATAATATTCCGCCATCTCGGAAAAAATTTTCGCGATTTTGAGGTTGAGCATGGTTTCTTAAGGTTCAACCTTGAGGAATTTTGAGCGTCAGCGAAAAAGGAAAAGGTTGAACCTTGAAAAGATTTACTGCACTTCAATTTTACCACCATTTCCAAAAAATAAAAAAGGGCAGACCTCCTTGGCTACCCCTAGTAATGCTGACTGCATTCCACCACTTCAACGATGTAATTGGGATGTTTTTCCAAAGGTTTTCCCATATACTCTTTCGCGGGACAATATACATCATTCTTGCGCTCGCAAAAAGCACACAGCCAAACCCACCGGTTACGTTTACATCCGAGAGGTTCATGCCAGCTCATTATGTGAACCAGCAACCTAACCCGCCTCCTAATTGCTGGTATAGGCATCCTCCTTGTAATTTATTTAAAACTTCTCCAGCTCCTTCATAAACTCCTTGAGGAGATTTTTCTCCTCCACTTTTTTCAAAATTTTTCCATATTTACAAATGAGCCCCACTCCTTTCCCACCAACGACCGCAAGATCCGCCTCGCGCGCTTCGCCGGGGCCGTTCACGACGCATCCCATCACCGCCACGTGAAGATTTTTGTCAATACTCTCGACAAGTTTTTCCACTTGGCTCGCCAGTTTTATCAAATCAATTTCCGTTCGCCCGCAAGTGGGACAGCTCGTCACCGTCACTCCTCTTTTTCGCAACCCAAGCGAGCGCAAAATCTCCCAAGCTACCTTCACTTCCTCAACTGGATCAGCAGTTAGGGAAACTCGAATAGTGTCACCAATTCCTTCGTAGAGAAGATGGCCAATCCCGATTGAAGACATAATCGTTCCCCGAAAAATTGTTCCGGCTTCAGTGATGCCTAGATGAAGAGGGTAATTCACTTTTTGACTCAACATTTTATAGCTCTCTGCTGTCCGCTCAATGTCAGAGGCTTTGAGTGAAATCACTATGTCTCTGAAATTTAATTTTTCAAGAATTTTTATGTGCCTCATCGCCGACTCGACCATTCCCACTGCCGTCACTTTATTTTTATGCTTCGCGAGAATATCTTTTTCAAGCGAACCGGCATTCACTCCGATTCGAATTGGAATTTTTTTCTTCTTACAGGCTTTTACAACCTGCTCGACTTTGTCCCGCGAACCAATATTCCCCGGATTGATCCGAAGCTTATCAACCCCCTGATTTATCGCTTCGAGAGCCAGCTGGTGTGAAAAATGAATATCAGCTACCAGAGGAATATTTATTTTCTTTTTTATTTTTCCGAGCGCTTTGGCCGCTTCCATATCCGGAACCGCCACCCGAATGATTTCACAGCCGGCTTTTTCGAGCCGCTTTATTTGCTTCACTGTCCCCGCAATATCAGTCGTCTTCGTATTCGCCATCGACTGCACCGCCACCGGCGCATCCCTGCCGATGAAAATTTTCCCGACTTTGATTTTTCTGGTTTTTCGGCGTTTGATCATGAAATTATTGTAGCATCTTCGTTGCAATAAAAAAAGGCGCCCCTCCTTGGACGCTATACTAAGACATGACCCACTTGCAAGCTACGATGGCTTGCTAGATGCGGTTTCTTCTTCCTCTCAACAAATGATGTGAATTTCATCAATTACGCCGAAAGGGGAAGGAACCCGAGACTTGGGAAATTTTTTTTGATTAGGCTGCCCAGATTCTGAGTCGGAGATCCTTCTGCCTTCCCGTAAGTTATTATTCGCAATTTGTTTTGATGCGGACCGACTTAAATTTTAAAAGATATTCCCCGAGCACGGAGGCTCGGGGAATATCTTTTAAGATTCAATATAGGAAAAGTATCGAGAAGAAAAAAAGCGGGTGAAATCCTAGACATCGAATGTCTACGATGCCCACAACAAAAAAACAATCTCAACCTTGCGTCTAGGCTGTTTTTCTTCTGTAGGTGTCGGACACCTATAAGCTTTATTTCCGCTCCTCCAGCTTCACCGGCACAGTTTTTTCTTCGCCTTTATGCCAGATTTTGAGGGAAATCGTGTCGCCGATGTTGAATTTAGCAATCAAGTCGCCCAATTGGTGGTTTTCATCAATTTTCTGTCCGTTCAGCTCAAGAATAATATCATTTTCCACGACCCCCGCCTTGTCCGCCGGGCTTCCCGGAACAACCGCTAAATCGGTCATTTTCTCGCCGCGAAGAACCAGCGCGCCGTAATCAAACGGCAAATTATTTTGTTTCTGCAAATCTTTTGTCACCGGAATATAGCGCACGCCGATGTACGGCTGAACGATCTTGCCTTTTGATTTCACGCTTTCAATGTCTTTTTTCACAAGATTTATCGGCAAGGCAAATCCAATATTTTCCGCGCCCTGCGCCATCGCCACGTTCACGCCGATCACCTGCCCGTTGATGTTCAGCAGCGGTCCGCCGGAATTTCCCGGATTAATAGCCGCGTCGGTTTGAATCACTTCGCTCAAAGTTTCCGCTTGGCCAAACCCATCGCCGGCCGTCACGTTTCTCTTGAGGCCGGAAATAATCCCCTTGCTGACCGTATTCCGGAACTCGCCGAGCGAATTCCCAATCGCGATAACCGTCTGGCCAATTTTGAGATTTGCTGAATCGCCGAGATCAAGCACAGGCAAACCGCTGGCGCTTATTTTGAGAATCGCGACGTCATTAGTCGGATCAATCGCCATCACTTGAGCATCGTATTTCTTTCCATCGTTTGTCATCACCGTATAGCTGGCTTCCTGATCAGAAACAACGTGTCTGTTTGTCGCGATCAAACCGTCCGCAGAAACTATAAAACCTGATCCCCCGCCGATTTCCTGTTTTTCTGTTCCTCTCTGATTATTTTGATTGCCGCTGCCGGAACCGAAAGGATTAAAAAAAGGATCAAAATCAAAAGGATTCTCAAAAAAATTCTGAATTTTGGGAACATCTTTGGAAATAATGATGCTCACCACCGCAGGAGACGCCTTTTCTACCGCTTTCACGATCGCCGATTCTTCATCGGGAACACTAACTGTTTGACTGGAGCTGCCGATATTACTGCTTTGCCTGGTCTTTCTTTCAAAAAATTTCGGCCAGAATTTCCCCTGCCCGAGATTTCCCGCCATAAAACCGAAAAGAGCGCCGAAAAAAGAGGAAAGAATAAATGAGATAATAACAACCGCGACCAGAAATTTTTTGTATGTTTTTATAATTTCTTTATTTTCTGAATTTAGCATAAAAACAAAATTGTCATTCCGACCGAGCGCAGCGAGTGGAGGAATCTTCGTGCATTTGCAAATGGGCAGTTATTAAGTTGCGCACGCAGATCCCTCGACTTCGCTCGGGATGACAAAAATAATATATTTATAACTTAACCAGTTTAACTTTCCAACGATATCGCGTTTACCGGACAGCTCGACACCACTTCATCGCAATTGCAATCCTTGCAAGATTCTGCGATCACATGTGATTTTCCGTTTTCCACTTTAAATACTTTGGGGCAAAGCGCTTCGCAAGTCCCGCAGCCGATGCAAAGTTCTTGGTTTACTTTGGGTTTTGGCATAGATTTCGTCTAATTATTACGATAATATTGATAATTTTATTTCGATATTCTCTACGAACTACGGAACAATTACGAAAATACGAAAAGCTAAAAGTAAAATATTCGTATATTCGTATGAGATTCGTAATTCGTAAAGAAATTTCCGTGCTATACATCTACTAATTTTACCAACTTTCCCCAATTCTCATCAATCTCTTTTTGCATTTCGTCAATTATTTTTTCCCCTCCCGACTTAAAGAGGTGTTTGAATCTCCCCTGCGTTTTGAGAAATTCCTCAAGCGGTTTTGGATTCTCGGTCGCCCAGTTTATCTTGTATTTTCCGTCAAAATATTCCCAAAGGGGCCAGAAATTCGTTTCCGTTGCCAATCTGCCAATATTCACATACTGCGAAGTGGGGAATTTCCAGAGATTCGTGCAGGGCTGAAGTACGAGCAAAAATCGCGGTCCTTCGATCTCGAAAGCTTTTTTAGCTTTCATTTTCAAATCATCAAGATAAGCAGCATTGGCTTGCGCGGCGTACTTTAAGTGATGAGCGATTACGATTGACATCAGATCTTTTCTTTTTTCTTTTTTCCCGAAGCTCATTTTTCCGGCCGGCGTTGTTTCCGTATCCGCTCCATAGGGAGTTGCTCCACTCCGTTGTCCGCCCGTGTTCATATAGGCTTCATTGTCGTAACAGACATAAATAAAATCATGTCCTCGTTCCAAAGCGCCGGATAAACTTTGCAGGCCAATGTCATAAGTTCCCCCGTCTCCGGCAAATACTACAACCTGAATTCTTTTTTCTTTGGAAATTTTGCCGCGCTTGCGGAGCGTCTTGATCGCTCCGTCAATCCCCGCCGCTGTCGCTCCTCCGTTTTCAAACGCGCTGTGGATATAGGGAACTTTCCATGAGGTATAAGGATAAAGCGTCGAAGTAACTTCAAAACACCCGGTTACATTCACCACCACGACCGGATCCGCCGTCGCGTCAAGAACCATCCTCACAATCGCCGGAATCCCGCATCCGGCGCAGGTAGAATGACCAGGGGCAAATTTTTGAGCTAGATTTTTATTCATCTATTTTAATCCGATATATTTTATTTCTCTCCCTTTTTGATCATCCTCAAAAACTTTTTTGATATCGTCTTTGAAAATTTCCCGACCGCCCAAGCCATAGATGTAAGATTGAATTGAAAATTGAGAATTGAGAATTGAGAATAAACTATTTTTTATCTCACTATACAATGGCGGAATGCTACCAAGCGAAACAGTTCTATCAAAAACAGCTATTTTTTTTACGTTCTTAAGCGCTTCGGTGATTTGCTCGTAGGGAAATGGACGAAAAAGTTTTATTTTCAATAATCCCACCTTTTCTCTTTGTTCCCGGAGCTCATCTACCGCCACTTTGGCCGTTCCGGCAGTTGAACCGGCAACCACAATCGCTTTTTCCGCATCATCCAGTTGATAACTTTCAAGGACATCATAATTTCTCCCGGAAATTTTCTCGTATTCTCCAAATATTTCCCCAATTTCCCCTATCACCCCATCCGTCGCCTCAATCTGCGCCCGCTTGAATTCAAAATAGAAATTGGGAAGCGCCACCGGCCCGAAAGTTTTCGGATCTTCGAAGTCTAATAAATAATTTTTCGGATTATATTCGCCGATAAATTTTTTCACGACTGAATTTTCCAAAATTTCCAAATTTTCAACCGAATGAGAAGTTGTAAATCCGTCCATAATCACCATCGCGGGAAGCCTCACTTTTTCCGCGAGCCGAAGAGCGATGAAAGTGTTGTCATAAACTTCCTGCACGTTCTCGCAAAAAATCTGGATCCAGCCTGAATCTCTCACAAACATCACATCCTGATGGTCGCCGTGAATATTGATCGGCGCCGAAAGCGCCCGGGTGCTCACCAGCATCAGAATCGGAAGCCGCATACCCGCGGCAATCGGCAAAACCTCGCTCATGAGCATTATCCCTTGAGAGCTGGAGGCCGTCATCGCCCGCGTGCCCGCCGCCTGCGCCCCCACGGCCGCGCTCATCGCGCTGTGTTCCGATTCAACATCAATAATTTCCGTATCGGCTTCACCATCAGCCACCATTTTAGCAAAAGTTTCGATAATCGGCGTTTGGGGCGTGATCGGGTAAACCGGCATCACGTCGGGGTTGATTTGCCGAAGAGCTTCCGCGGCAGCGGCTCCGCCGGTGAGAGCTTTTTTATTTGTCTTATCTGTCTGATAGGTCATATTAGTTTTTCCCCATTTTTATCGCTTTTTGCGGACAAACAGTCGCGCAAACGCCGCAACCTTTGCAAATATCATAATCAATGTCGGCTTTTCTTTCCGAATCAAAATCAATCGCCGCTTCTGGACAAAACAAAAAACACGTCCCGCAGCCGATGCAGGTTTTCTTGTCCACCGCCGGTTTCATATACCGCCAATTGCCGGTTTTGGGAGACTTTTTTATGTCGTGTTTGATGATGGCGCCTTCTTCGATTTCTTGCCAATTCATAATTTTACGAATTACGAATACGCTTCGCTTTACGAATATACCAATTACGAATTTGCTGTATTCGTATATTCGTACAGATTCGTAATTCGTAAAGACTACAAACTATCATAAGCTTTCTCAATCGCCTGCACATTTTTTTCCGTTTTTTCGGCGCCGATTTTTCCCGTATATTTTTCCCGAAAAACATCAACCACGTTTTCAAGTTTCACGATTTCTGTCACTTTCACCAGCTTTCCCAAAACGGCCGTATTCGGCCGCGGCTCGCCGATTATTTCAAGCGACAATCCGGTCGCGTCAATAGGATAAATATTCCCGATATAACCAGTTTTTTGCTTGACCGTTTCGCGGTCCGAGGTCGTGTTCACAATCATTGATTCATTTTCATCGAGATTTTTCGTCGCGTCAACAATGCCGAGCAGGGTTTCATCCAAAATAACCACTACGTCCGGATCCACCACCGGCTCGTGAGTCTTGATCGGCTCATCGGAAATTCGAACATATGTGCGAATTGGCGCCCCCGTCCGCTCTGGCCCAAAATCCGGAAAAGCCTGTACGAATTTTTGCTCGTGAAGAGCCGCCTGCGCCAAAATTTCCGCCGCCGTTTTCGCCCCCTGCCCTCCGCGGGCATGAAAAATTATTTCGAAGATTTTCTTGTCGAGTTTCACGAAACAATTATACCACAAAGAAATCCAAAAAGAAATCGGGCCGCAAAGCCCGATTTCCAAATAAAATACTAGATATTTAATATCCCCCTCGCGGGGGACCACCCGCTAGGGTGGCTACTTCCCCAATTCCTCATCCAAAGTCTTCTTTAGTTCCTCATAGCTCACTACTCCCCCGAAAAACTGGTCGTTCACAAAAAAGGCGGGAGTGCCGGAAATTCCGAAATCCTGCGCCATTTTCTGGTCAGCTTCGATCCTGTCTTTCGGCTTGTTTTCATCGACACACTGATTGAACTTGGCCGCATTGAGTCCGAGAGTTGCGGCATAAGTCTTGAATTTCGCTGTTCCTTCCGTATTCTGCCAGTCGCTTTGCGTGGCATAAAGTTTGTCCGCCATCTCCCAAAATTTCCCCTGCTCTCCGGCGCAATCAGCCGCGACTGCCGCGTTCATCGCTTGCTTGTGAAAATCAAGCGGGATATGTTTATAGACAAACAAAACTCTGTCTTTGTACTCGCTCATCGCTTTTTTATAAGAATCGTAAAAAGTCTTGCAGTACGGACATTGAAAATCACTGAAGAGCACTACTTTCACTTTCGCCTCTTTCGCGCCAATTTGCGGGTCATCATCTTTCACTTCGGGAGTTTCCAAAAATTTTCCCGCTTTGATGCCAACCTGCTCCGTGTCCATAAGATAAGACGAATCTTTTTTGGAGAAAATTGCCTCTGCCTGGGCGTAAACATCCGTCTTGGTCACGTTTTCATCAAAGATGAAAGCGGGAAGGCTTTTGATTTTATATTTTTTAATAACTTCCTTCCCTTCATCCGAATCAGCCTCGACTTTTCTGGCAAGCATCGTTGGAATGACCCGCTTCATCCACTTAAGCGGTTCGGTCGGATCGCAGGCCTCGCATTTGCTGTCAGTAAAAACCTGCACATTGACAACCGGCTCATTGAAGGAAACCCAGGTTTTCCCGTCAAAAGGAAAAACATCGACGCTTTTCAAGACGCGCGGGGAAACTCCCTGCTGGCCGAAAAATTGGGCTACGTCCACAAAAACGCTTCCGATCAGCAGACCTGAAAGCAAAATGACAATTGAGACATAGTTTTTCATTTTCTTCTTGCACAGCTCGCTACAGGCAGAATTATCTTTTTCTCTGCTTTCTCCCTCCCTTTGAATCATTTCTTCTTTTTGTTCTTCCATGGAAATATTCTTAATGATAAATTGCTACTGGCTTTCCGGCTGGCTGGCGCCACCGCCCTGATTATTTTCTTGCGTATCCGCCGGCGCTTCCTGCGTGCTCTTTGTTTCCGGCTTCATCAAATCAAAATCCTGTTTCATATCGGCTGTCAGATAATCACCATACCCGATGGTAATTCTTTTTTTGGCCTCTGTTTTCACGGCTACTCCCACTAAAAAACCCAAAATGAAAATGAGAAGATAATTGATCATCTTTTCGTTAATCCTCATTTTTTTGCCGAATTCCGAAATTTTTTCTTTCATACTAGGCAGAGTAGCAAAAGAATCAATTCAGCGCAACATTGACAGAAACGCAAAAATGTGATTTTGGAATACTTAATTTATATTGTCACTGAATTCCCGCCTGATCATTGATGTTGACATCATACCGGTCGCAAAACCCTTCCGGAACCTCCAAAACCAACCCCGCCGCGGAAGGCGAAGTGAAAACCCGGTCATCTTGCGGAGAAATATTTTTCTCGCAACCAATTACCCGACCCCTTTCGATCCAGATAATATCAATCGCAAACTGCATGCCCTTCATCCAAAATCTCTGAAAATCGTTTTTTGGCATCGCAAAAAGCATCCCGCGATTTTCCAAGAGTTCCCTTCTTCCCGCCAGCCCCTGCTCGATTTTTTCGGCTGTATCAACAACTTCCGCTTTGACAAAAGTGTTTTTGAAATAGACGCGGCGAATCGGATTCCAGTATTTGAGTGAATATAATTCACTGGAAATGTAGTTGAGAAGAATGGCAAGTATGACTACGCCGATAACAATGCTGAAAGTGATGATTTTTGATTTCGTTGACATAATTCAGCCCCTGATTGCCCCAATTACCCTGATTATCCTAACCAACCCGAAATAAAAAATTGAAAACAAAACAATGAAAATCACTTTTCCCATCGCCGAAACATTGAGCGCGACGAGTCCGATCAAAATGCTCGCCGCCGCGACCAAAACCACAATCAATCGCTCGTCTAATCCCAATTTTAGCAGTTTATGGTGCAGATGTCGATTGTCTCCGCCGGAAAATATCGACTGTCCGGCTCGATGCCTTTCCCAGACCACATTCGCAAGATCCAAAACTGGAATAAGCGTCGCCATGAGAACGGTCGCGATTTTGGCTCCGGCGAAAATGGAGAGGCTCGCCAGAAGAAAGCCGAAAAACCAAGCTCCCGATGTTCCCGCCAGAATTTTGGCCGGATGCCAGTTGAAAACCAGAAATCCCAAAATTGCCCCACCGGCAATCGCGGCGAGTATCGCCACTGCCGGCTGGTTGACGTGTGGCAGAAGGCTCAAGAAAAAAATCGTCCCAAGAGCCACGAGCGTCACGCTTGCGGAAAGACCGTCAATTCCGTCGAGCCAGTTGAGGGAGTTTATGAAAAGTAAAAAGTAAAAAGTAAAAATGAAAAAGTACAGAAATGGATTATTTAAATTTATTATGCCACCGAAAGGATTAGTAATGTAATCACTTTTCACTCCAAAACTTATCGCAGAAACAGCAATAACAATTTGAGCCGCCAACTGCCATTTCCAGTTTATATTCTTGAGATCGTCCCAAAAGCCAAAAATGAGAATCATGAGACTCCCAACGATTATTCCGGATATGGGCCGAGTTATCACTAGATCGGCGTTGAAAAAAATTGCTAAGACAAAAATGAGAATCACAACTCCCCCGCCAAGTCTTTTAAGGCTAAGCCTTAGCGGCGAAGGCTTAGCCTTAAAATTGCAACCTATCCGCAACAAAAACCAAATCGCGATGGTCGAAAAAATAAAAGAAAAAAGAAATGGGAGAATAAATTTTGTCTGCACTTGACCGAAAGTTAGAATTATGATACTATTGCATATCGTAAGGCCTTGCCTTTACGATATAATTTTGGCTTAATAAATCGGGACGCGTGGAGGGATCTGCGCTCATAAGCAAATAGCAAGCCATAGATTTAATTACCAAGATTTCTCGACTCCGCTTCGCTCCGCTCGAAATGACAACAAAAAAATCATTCAGAAAAAAATTATAATGAATCCCCCAAATCAACCCATTCCGGATTATTTTTCTCAATCAATTTTACTTTCTTTTCTCTTCTCCATCTCTTTAGTTGCTTCTCTCTTTCGATCGCGCTTGCGATGTTTGTGGTTTGTTCGTAGTACACCAGTTTGTCCATATTGTACTTTTTCGTAAATCCCGGTATTAATTTATTTTTGTGCTGCCAGACTCTTTTCGGTAAATTACTAGTGACGCCGATATACAAAGTTCTTGAATTATTAGTCATTATATAAACTGCGCAATAGTCATATTTCATCTTTATTTTACTTGTCATCCCGAGCGGAGTCCCGCCTCGGCGGGACGCAGTCGAGAGATCTACGCGCATTAGCAATTGCTGGCCATACACTTATGCACAAAAATTTCTCCACTCCTCCGGCTTACGCCGGAGTTCGGTCGAAATGACAATAAAAAAATAATCGCTCGGGATGACAAAATAAATACAATATACAAAATACCGGATACTAAATACCAGATATCCCCCTCGCGGGGGACCACCCGTTAGGGTGGCTCTTTCCTCACCTTTTCCGTTACCCAGAATTCGCCGAAATATTTGCCGAAAAGAATACGCGTTTGAGCGTCAACAGCCGGCATAGCACCCAAAAAAGGCGCAATGATCGGAACCAATGTCCACTGGAGGAACATATAAATATATCTTTTGCGGGAATATTTCGCCGGCCGTGGCGGAAGAAGCATCAGACTCAAAAACATCGAAATGACCAGACCCACCAAAGCCATGTTCATCAGATAGCGGGTTATATAGGGAAGATTGTGCGCCAAAACGCTTTGCCCGAATACCGATCCTCCGATTATAACCGGCAGCCACCCAAGAAGAGCAATGATGAAAGCGTTGGTCGCCCAGGACCAGTGACCCTCAAGCATAATGAAAAGATGGCGAATTTTTTTGCGAAAAGGAATTTTCCGGTTGGCGAGAAGCGCCCGCGCCAAAAGCGGGAAGTTTTCAATTCCGTAAGCCCAGCGCCGTTTCTGTTTGTACTGATTGACGATTGTTTTCCAGTAACCCTTTGCCAGCACCGCGTCGAGGGAAACCGGAAGATAGATGGGCTTGACTTCATAATCGCCGTTAAAATAGGCGTAACATTTCCAAAAAATGAGACTGTCTTCCGAAATCACGTTCACCGGCCAATAGCCGACGTCAACAATCGTTTTCAGAGGCTCCGAATGAGAGGAAAAGGTGACCATATGTTCCGGCCGCATTGCTTCGACCATATGCCAAAACGAGGAACCGGTGACGATGATCCTCACGAAAGCGTTCGTATCCCAGATATTGTTGTGGTACATCGGGAGCGGCTGATAGGCAAATTGGAGGCGTCTCGGCTCGGTAATATACTTAAGAGTCAGCGCCGCAAAATACTGGGGATGAGCGCAGGTGTCGCAGTCAAAATTGGAAAGAATGACGTTTTCAAGAGGAATATTTTTAGCTTCAAGATACTTCTTCAATTCTTTTGCCGCATAGGTCGCATTTGCCGATTTCATTTTCATCTCGCCCGGCATAACTTTGTGAACCGTCGTGATAAAATCAAAAAATTTTCCCTCAAATTTCTCCTTAAGATATTTAATTTTGCGATTTCTTCTTTGAGAATCCTCTCTTTCCTCAGTCGCCAGCAGTATGATGAATTTTTCGTTGGGATATTTTGAATCCGCGACAGCCTGGATGGCCGGCTCGATTATTTGAGCGTCTTCATTGGCCGTAGGAAGCATAACGGCGTGATAAACTTCCTCCCACCCCAGAAATTTTGACTTGTCTCTTTTGAGAACTTCATTTATTTCCTTTCTCAATTCTCTCACAGCGCGCAATTTCTTTTTGATTTTTTTCCGCTTTCGGGAGAAAAAGAGCCAGCGTTTTCCAAAGTACTCTTTTTTTATTTTTTTATACTCACTTGAGATTTCATCGAAAAAATTCTCCGGTTTGTCCAGTTTCCGGCAGGCATTCATCCAGTCAATTCTCTTATGGCGCTGCATTTTTCGGAAAGCGACTATTGAATAAGCGGCAATATAGATTGTTCTGTAAAGCCAGTAAATATCGAAAGCAATTATAAAAACTGCCACCCATACCGGCAGCAGAAAGGAAAAAACAAACATACCGATCAGCGTGAACCAAGTTAGGACGCCGGGAATCACCTCAAAAAAACGCTGGAGGCGGTGGTCGCGGGGATCAGTTGCGCGAGGATCGGGATAGGAAAACATGAAAAGTCTCTACGAATTACGAATCAAATACGAATATACGAATGAATGTTCAGGCTTTAATCGCATGAAATAAGATTGATTCGTATATTCGTACAAAATTCGTAGTTCGTAGAGAAATCAAAAATTAATCAGTATCACGCTTCCCAATCCAACCGCCATCAGACATTGAATCACCAGCGCCATCAGGGCAAAAAGATACGAGATCAGCCTTTCTTTGTAATAGAAAAATCTCGAGAGGACAACGTTTACCAAAAGAAAAGCGAGGGCAAGCGCCGGCATAAGAAAAACATTTCGCCAGTCGCCAATAGCATCTATTCCAAAATAGACATTGTAGTGCAGAATCATCGGCTGATCTGTCGGCTTGACTATCCGCCAAATCGCAAACCACATTCCCGCGTTAGCCAAAAGAGCCAGAGCAAAAGAAAAAAACACCGTCGGATCGGTCCAATACCCGTGCCAGAAGAATCTATGAAATTTTTTCCGAAGTTTGTTTTTCCAGTCTTTGTTCATCATCCTGTCCGCTAGTTAATTTATCTTGTTTTTCTTCTTCCAGTTCAATTACTCTCGTTTTTTCTAAGCGCATTTCATATCTGTCCATTTTTTTCTCCGTATCAATATATTTATTGTGAGCATTTTTCAGGTGCCCTCCCAGTATCAAAAAATCATCTCTTATTTTTCTAAAATCATTTTCAATCCGACCAATTTCCTGAAGAATTTTACTTATATTTTTTGCGATCTGATACTGCCGAATTCCTCTCATTACGGTCACAAGATAGACATAAAAAGTGCTGGGAGAAACCGGAAAGACTTTTTTTCTGGTCGCGTAGGCATAAAACTCTCCAAAATTATGACTTATCATCTGATGATAAACATTTTCTGCCGGAATATACATAAAAGCAAAATTGGTGGTTCCCTCTCCCGGCAAAATATACTTTTTTGATATTGAATCGATGTGTTTTCTGACGTCAATTAAAAATTGCTTTGCAAACATCTTTTTTTCGTCTTCATTGTCAACTTCAATTGTTTTCTTAAAATTTTCCAGAGGGAATTTAGAATCAACAGGTATGATTTCTTTATCTAATTTTACAATTGCGTCCACTATATCACCGCTCTTAAAAGAATATTGCAATTCATATTGGTCTCTGCTTAACACCTGTTTTAGCATATTTTCAAGAAAGAATTCTCCTAATCCTCCTCTCATTTTTGGAGTTTTTAACACTTCTTGCAATGAAGCGATATCTTTCCCCACATCATGCAATTTTTTCGTCTCCTCGTGAAGAGACACCAAGTGCGTCTTTACATCCGTAAATGAACGGTAAACCCTATCTACGCTCACCGAATGCTCTCCTAATCTCTGATCAACGCTCTTCTGGATCGTTCCCAGGTTTTGTGAAAGAAGCTGAATCTGGTTAGTGATATTCGAAACTATTTCCGCATTTTTCCGGTCAAGCTCCTGGCTCGCTTTTTCATTAAGTTTTCGGCGCAAAGAGAGAATAAAGCCCGCGAGGGCCAGGATAATGAGGATGAGAAGAAAAATAAAAAAGTATATAAGAGACATAGAAATTTTTATTGTCATCCCGAGCGCAGTCGAGGGATCTTCGTAAATTATCTAATGGCAAGCTACTGCCTATTCATATAGATTCCTCCACGCATCCCGATAAATCAGGATTTGGTCGGAATGACAACCCAAGAAACCTACTTTCTCCTATTCGCTATCTCCTTCAAATTCGGGATTTTGCAGATGATTTCTTCATAGGGATTTTCCAGAAATTCCATAATGAATTTGTCGAGCATGTCGGTCCGGTACTTAAACTCTTCCAAACTCAAAAGAGAATAATTTATTTCCTTTCCCACTTCAGCTTCCATATTTTCCAAAAGATGCTTCAGCTTGGCCTTGCTTAATTCGTCGCCGACAATAAGAAGATCTGCCTTTCCTTTCGGATAATTCAAAAATACTCCCGAAATCAGGGCCAGTTTCACTCTTCCAAGGTTTTTTATCTGGCTCAGACTGCGGCATTCGGGCATAGTGTTTGATTTCATGACAAGATTGCGAAGCTCCGGATAGAAAATAAAATCCCGATTGGTGTGAAAAAACCTTCGCCTCTTCCTCATCCGGGTAATGATCATTCTCATTTTTGCAAGCTTTCCGAGCTCCCGATTAATATGCGCCGCATTTATTCTGTTTTTCTGGACCAATTCCGAAAACGAATATTCCTGCTTGTCGTTGAGCATGAAGAATTTTATGAGCCGCGCTTTCACGCGGGAGTCAAAAAGCTGGGAAAATATTTCGGACATCGCATTAAAAAAGTTAATTTTAAGCTTCGAAAAACTGGTAACAGTATAATCGTTTTTTGGAAAAAAGTCCAATCTCTTCGCGAAATACATAACTTGTAACGCGCAATACAAGAGTTTTCAGGCAGGCTCCTTTTTTTCTTGCGTTATGCGTTGTAAGTCATACATCGCATGTCGAATTGATATTTTTCGTTGTTTTCTCTATAATGTTCCCAAAAGCCCGACTATGACTCATCTATCCAAAAAACGCAAAAATGGCTATCCCAAGGGGGTTTTTAGGGATGTTTTTATCTGTTCCAAACAGGAGCTTTCCCCGTTTGGAACTGTTTTCACTTTCAGCGCGGACAACATCGAAGAGCAAAAACTGGGAACTATTTTCGGTATCATAAAAATCGACGACCATTCGGAAAATTCTTCTTATGTGGCAAATTTGCTGACCTCCGTCATAAAAAAAGAATATTTTTCAAAACCTCATCGCCCGGCTGAAGAAAGTTTTGAGGCAAGTCTTCGCAAAGCCAACCTGGCTCTGGCGGAACTGGCCCGCCATGGATCGCTGGGCTGGTCCGGAAAATTGAATTTCACAAGCGGCGCGCTGGAGAGAAACAATCTGCATTTCGCCTGTCTGGGAAAAGTTTCCGTATATCTTTTGCGCGGCGGGCAAATTGCCGAAATAAGCCGCGATCTTGAAGAGGGGCTGGATGCCGAAACGCATCCGCTCAAAACTTTTTCCAATATTTCAAGCGGCAAGCTGGAAAAAGGCGACAAATTGATTCTAACAACCTATGACCTTTCGGAAATATTTTCCAAAGAAGAGCTCCGCCAGAATGCGGCTCACTTTTCCCGCGAGGAATTTCCGGGACTTCTTGAAATGTCACTTCGGGCCAACAGCGAGCTTGCCGGAATAATTGTCATTGATCTTGTTGACGAATCCGAAGCCAAGCCCGCTATTGTCGAGGCGCCCCTTATCGGCAGGGAAAAAATAAGGAAAATTGACTCGTTCGTCGGATTTCCCGAAGAAGAATCTTCAGCCGGCCCCGGTGCTTTGGCGCCTGGGGAAGAATTTCGTCTGACTTTCCGGCAAAAATTCCCGACGCTTTTGAAAAATCTTCCCGCTTATGTTTCTGACAAAGCAAAAAGGCTCTTTTTAAAGTTAGCTTCATTCTTTCAGCGCTCTTTATATAGAGAAAAGACGCTGTCGGCCATATACAGCTCGGGAAGAAAAATCGGACGGGGGCTGGCAGGCGCAAAAAACAAATTTCACTCACTCGAGCCCGCTAAAAAGAAGGCCGTTTTGGGAATTTTGGGAGGCGTTGCCGCGATTGCGGCTGTCGCGCTGATTGTTTTCTGGACAAAGGGCAAAAAAGCCGCTGAACCGGCCCCGCAGCCGGGAAATGTTCCGGCTGAAACCCAGCTCCCTCTGGCTTTGGACGACATTGAAGCCAGAGCCGTTGAAAATATTGAAGAGGTTGCCAGTCTTCCGCAAGAAGGCAATCGGTTCGCCATTCTCGGCGAATCTTTGTACGCCATATCCGGAAAAGACAGAATCGTGACCAAAATCAATCTCGATTCAAAAGCTACAGAAGAAATAAAAAGCAGTCTTTCTTCCGGAAATTTCGGATTGATATCCGCTATGCCCCACCTAAAGGCCCTTTTCATTCTTACGGAAGACAAAAAAGTTATTGCCCTCACTCCCATCAACAAAAATTTTCAGGACAACACCATCTCGCTTCCCGCAAATACAAGGGCGCGGGACATCAAAAGTTACCTGACCTACCTCTACATCTTAGACATAGCCAATAATCAGGTCTACCGCTATCCCCGCGCCGAGGGCGGATTCGGTGAAGGCCAGGCCTGGCTAAGGTCTGTTTCTGACCTCAAAAACGCAAAAGGCATTGCCATAAACGATGATTTATATCTTGCTGAAAACGAGAAAATCACCCCCTATCTTCAGGGCAAAAAAGATGAAAAAATCAATTTCGATTCTTCGCAAACTCCGCTTTCCATTGACATAATATATTCCGAACCGGAAATGGAATTCGTCTATGTTCTCGACAGCAAAAACCGCCGCATAGTGCGCTACACAAAAGACGGGAAAATCTCGGCGCAGTATCTGAATGAATCAATTTCAGAAGTCAAAGACTTCGCCGTTGACGAAAAAAACAAAACAATATATCTTCTTCAGGGAAATGAAATAAAGAAATTTTCAATCGAATAGAAAAATTGCAACGCGCAAAAAGAAAAAGAGCGATTAACGCTCCTTTTTCTAATTTCTTATTTGCAGATATCATTTCAAGTTAACTGTTGCTCCCGCTTCTCCCTTGTTTTTCTAAATCTTTGATTTAGCCAAAAACAAGAGGACCCCGCCGAATGGCGGGGTTCCAGCTTTACTTAAGATTAACTGTTGCTCCCGCTTCTTCCAGTTTTTTCTTTATTTCCTCCGCTTCGGCTTTGGCAACTTTTTCCTTGATTACCTTCGGAGCGGCGTCGACAAGGTCTTTGGCGTCTTTCAGGCCTTTGCCGGTAATTTCGCGGACAGCCTTGATGACGTTGATTTTGGCGTCGCCCGCCGCGGCAAGTTCGATGTCGAACTCGCTTTTTTCGGGAGCCGCTTCACCGGCCTCCGCGCCAGCCGCCCCGCCAGCGGCGGGGCCAATTGCCATAACTGGAGCGGCCGCGCTCACGCCGAATTTTTCTTCGAGAACTTTCACCAGCTCCGAAAGCTCAAGAACAGACATTTTTTCAATCTGTTCAACAAGAGCTTTGAATTTCTCTGGTACTTCGACCGGCTTTTTTTCCTCGTCAGTCGTTTCATTTTTTGCTTCTTTGGTCATAATAATTGAATTAAAAATTACGAATTATGAATTATGAGGTGAAAATATGGTATTTCGAGAGTATTGCGTTTTGGACTGCTCTGCAGGACAGGTTAGCCTACTCGAGAAATATCATATTTTCACCGATTTTATTACTTGGTATCTCCAATTACCTTCAACACCCCGACCAAATTTCTCAAATTTCCCGCTAAAGCGTTTACAAATCCCGAAACCGGCGCATTGATCAAACCGACCAGCTTCGAGAGCAATTCCCCGCGCGAAAGCAGTTTGGAGAGCGCAATAACTTCTTCGCCGGAAATAACCTTGTTTTCCAACACGCCCTGCAAAATTTTGAAATTTTCATTTTCTTTTGAAAAATTTGCCAGAACTTTCGCGGCCGATACTTCGTCGGCATTGCCGATCGCCACTCCGATTTGCCCTTCCATATTTTTCACATCTGTTTCGATGCCGGCGTTCTTGAAAGCCAACTCGATCAATTTTTTCTTGGTGATTTTGTAGCTCGAGTCATTCTTTCGCAGTTCATCGCGAAGATTTTTCATCTTGGCCACACTTGTTCCGGTATAATCAGAAAAAATCATAACCTTTCCGGCCTTTATTTTTTCGGACAAATCTTTAACCAAATTCTCCTTTTGAGATCTTGATAACATAAAAGCCTGCTTCCCACAGACTTGAAATCACGGCAAATGCCGCCGCTTCCTAACCAGGACTTATGTTTATGCCTGATTTCTGTGGAAAGTTTTATTCAATTTCAACTTCACTATTCTATAAAATCCCGTAAATTATGTCAATAGACCGAGGCAAGAAATTAGAATTTTGAAAGTATCGCGTTCTGCCCGACTTCGTCGGGGCAGGTTAGCCTACTTGAAAAATTTTAATTTCTTGCCTTATTTTTTCAACGCTATAACCCATATTTCACCTTATTCTCCTCATGCTCCTCGAGTGTCTTTGAAAAAATCGTTTTTCCGGTTTCGGGGTCGGTGAGGAAATAATTATAATCAGTTTCTTTCGGATAAACCGCCGCCAGAATCGAATTCATTCCCGGATTATTTATCGGACCCGGGGGAAGGCCTTTATTGATATAAGTATTATAGGGCGATGGCGTCCGCGTGTCCTCATAAGAATACTGCTTTTTTTCTCTTCCTAAAACATAGGCGATAGTGGCGCAACTCTGAAGCGGCCTACCCTGATCGATTCGCTTCCAAAAAATTCCGCTTACTATCTTCATATCTTCGGGAGTTTTCACTTCTTTTTCAAGAATGCTCGCCATTGTCACAATCTCATAAATAGTTTTCTCTCTCTTCTCTATCTCAACTCTCATATCTCTTGTTAGTTTCTCATCAAAATTAAGAAGCATCCGATTGATAATATCCGCCGCGCTGGCCTCCCTGAAAAAAATATACGTGTCGGGAAATAAATAACCTTCAAGACTGGCCTTGGCCGGCTTATCTTTCAGAAAATTATAGTCTGACTTAACTCCGCAACTGCATTTAACTTTCTCCAAGAATCCATTTTTTTCAAAGCCTTTTTCCTTCAAGACTTCTTCCATTCTTTTGGCGCTGGTTCCTTCCGGAAAAGTTACTTTGATTTCATTCGGAACGACTTCACCGATTGAGATCACCTGCACAATTTCCGGAATGGTCATCGAACCGCGAAGCTCGTACTTTCCAGCTTGAAGTTTCTCCCGGCTTCCGGTTTTCCAGATGTAATAATCGAAATACAAATCATTTTCGATAAGTTGCGCTTCTTTGAGCCTTTCCCCGATTTCCTTCACGCCCTCTCCATCTCTGATTTCGAAAGCTTGGGAAATATTTCCAGTGCCGTGCGAAAAGTACACTTGGCGGTGAAACCAGTATCCAAGAAGCAAAACGATGGCCAAAAAAACAAAACCTTTTTTGAAAAAAGATTTTGGCCGCAGTTTATCGTTTTCGATCCGGATATAGTGCACAGAAATAATTATAGCAGATTTTTTGATTTGGGCAAAATTTTAGCGCGACCCAACATGTGTGCCGCGCTTTACTACGCAATAAATCTCGCTTAGATTTTTTTTGCTTCTTCTTTGTGTAAATAGCAGTAATAGTCCCGCGGTTCGGCTTTGCCCTCCTTTATTCTCTTAACTTTAGGCCAGGCTAGATAGGTTGGACAGCCTGAGAAAGAACATCTGCGTCTTGGCAAATTATGCGATAAATGATTGGCCGACACGTCGAGTGAATATACCAGCGCGCTATCCAGTCCATTTTGACCACCCCGACGCTTTCTGCTATGATGATTTATTCCCGCCGTGTCTCGTCCATCCCTCATTTTTAATCCTCCTTGTGTAATATTTTTAAGGCTGATTTACATTTTTACATTTGAGCCGTTGCTCATTATCCCTATTTATGCACAAAAAAACAGGCTTGTCAACCCAAAAAAATTTTTCTATTTTCTTTCTCCTATTTTATATGAATATTATTCCCCAATTATTTGCAGTGCGATTTGGCGCGAGCGGGCGTTGTCGAGTTCCACCGCGAAAATTCTCTGCCATTTTCCAAGCTGCAAATCGCCTTTCATGATATTCAAATAGCAGCTCGTTGGCAGAAACGTCGCTTTGCAATGAGCATGTCCGTTGGCGCATTCGTCGCCGCACATATTTACCGTGCGGATGTCAAAATTATCATGCATATATTTCGTTGTTCGAGGAGCGACTTTTTCCAGAACTTTCTTGATATCCGAAATCAAAAGCGGTTCCGCTTCTTGAACTAAAACTGCCATCGTCGTGTGGAGACTTTGAATATTTATTACACCTCTCTTTATTCCGGCTTTTTTCAATTTTGCCTTGATTTTGTCCGTGATGTCGATGAAATCCAATGTCGTCGCGGTTTTAAGCCTGATAATGTGATTGATAAGCTTCATAGATTTAACTAAAACTTAATCTAACATTTTATGCCCAATAATACAAGAGGCAAAATATCTGATACTTAAGGCGAAATATAATATACGAAATTAAAATCTTGCTTCTTTATCAATGGTCATTCTCTTCTTAAGCGACCGGCCGCCGCGGCGCTGAAGCGTGATGATGCGATCTTTGTCGTGGTGGATTTGGTTTTCCAGCTCTTCATAAACGCTGTCAATCGAGCCCTCAATGAATTCGGTTGTGTCTTCCCCACGATAATCCTGATAGGGCGTGTGAAACATCACCTCCACCCGAAATTTCCCCTTTTTGTCAAGATTAATTTCCACCTCCACTGAAATCACCGCGTCTTCGCTAAAAGATTTGAAAAATTTTCCCAATTTTTCGATTTTTTCAGTGACATAATTCTTTGTTCGTTCATCAATTCTTACCTCCTTGAATAGAAAACGAATGTTCACAATTTCTTTATGTAAAAACTTAATCCCCAAAATATTTTTTCTATTTTATATCTACTATTTTATATGTTACCTTATTTCTCCTTCTTCCCCTACTTGATCCAGCTTCACCGACAAAACTCTTGAAACCCCGTCAGTACTCATTGTAACGCCATACAAAACCGAGGCCTGGCGCATTGTTTCCCGGTTGTGGGTGATGAGGACAAACTGGGTCTCGTGCGAGAACTCCTGCAAAATTCTTCCGAAGCGCCGGGAATTAGCCTCGTCGAGCGCCGTTTCAATCTCATCCAGAATCGCAAAGGGCGGAGGACTATTGGCAATAATGGCAAACAATAATGCCTGCGACGTCAAAGCCCTTTCCCCGCCCGAGAGTATATTGAGCCCGGAAATTCTCTTCCCGGGAGGGCAGACTTTGATTTCAATTCCAACTTCCTTCGGCCCCTCCTCTTCCTCCGCTGCTTCTTCATCCATATTTTCCGCACTATCCGCCTCATCCGCTTTTTCTCCGCTAATATCCTTGATATTTCTCCTCATTTCGATTTTCGTTTTCACGAGCTCCGCACTCCCTCCCCCGAATATTATTTTGAAATACTTCGAAAATTCAGAATCCACTTTTTTGAAAGTTTCCTCGAAGGAACCTTTTATTCTCTCATCCATTTCCTTGATGACTTCCGCAAGCGACCCAATCGCTTTTTCAAGATCTTTTGACTGGCCGGTGAGAAAATCATACCTTTTTTGAGTTTCTTCGTATTCTTCAATAATCAGCGGGTCAATCGCCCCGATCTGTTCAGAAAGGGTTTTCAGCCTTCCGATATCCCGCTCGTATTTCGGAGCATCGAGTGTTTCCGGAACAGCTCCTTTTGAAAGCAATTCATCAGGTTCATGAACACCCAAATCCTGTTTTATTTTTTCCTTCAAATCTTCTTCCCGAACTTCTACTTTTGCAAGCCGTATCCGAATTTCATTAATCTTTTCCCGAATCATTGAGACCTCGTGCCGTTTTTTTCGGAGTTCCCCCTCAAGTTCAAAATAGTGCCTGCGCGATTCCCTGTCATGGGAAATGAGCTCTTCCATTTTCTTCTTGCTCGCGTCAGCTTCACTTTTGAGCCTGGCCAATGATCCGGCAAATTCTCTTTTTCTTTCTTCAAGCTCGCCTGTGACTCGGAGATCGACCACATTCTCCATTTCTTTTTTTTTCTCTTCCTTTTTCTTCCCTTCTGAAACCTCCCGATAAAGCGACTGAAGCTCTTCGCCAACTGCCAGAAAATTTTGCTTAAAACGTATAATGTCTTCCAGATTTTTTACTCTTTCAATCTCTTCCCCCAAATTTTTATACCTCGCCTGGATTTTACCGATTTTCCCCCTGACATAAGGAAAATCAACCGGTATTTCGCTTATCAATAAAAAATTTTTCGATTTTTCCTTTTCAATTTCAATTTTTGCGCCAATGATGGCCAGTTCTTTTTCCACCTGGTTGATTTTCTCAAAAATTTCTTGTCTTTCTCGTTCAAGAATGTCTCTTTTATTCTCAAAGTCGATGCTGGTTTTGCCCTCTTTTTGAATTTTCGCCTCAAGCTCGTCAATTTTCCTCTGAATTTTTATTTCTTCCCGCCCCGCTTCTTCTTTCTCCTCGTGTATGCTTTCTTTTTCGGTTTTCGTTTTTTTCCAGAGAAATCCAAAGAATTCCTCTTGTTTTTGACGAAGTTCACGCACCACATCTTTGCCTTTCTTGGCTTTTTCCGACTGGCGCTTAAGCACCCGGAGGTGCGGACTTATCTCTTTTACAAGATCAGCGACTCGCGCCAGATTCTGGCGGGTTGATTCAAGTTTTCTTATGGAACGCTCTTTTTTTAGCTGATAGGGCTTCACACCGGCCGCTTCTTCAAGAATGATTCTTCTTTCAACCGGCGTCGCGTTGAGAACCGCATCGGCCATTCCCTGATTAATAATGCAATAGCTTCTTTGACCAACGCCGGCCTTGGCAAGAAGATCAATAATGTCAATAAGACGAACTCTGCTTTTGTTGACATAATACTCACCCTCGCCGCTCCGATAAACTTTTCTGGTGATAATCACTTCTTCAAATTCAATTGGGATTCTTTTGTCGGAATTGTCAAGAAAAAGCGAAACCTTGGCGCTTCCCAACTGCGATTTTTTACCGGAACCGGCGAAAATCACGTCTTCTGATTTTTTTCCGCGAATATTTTTGAGCGACTGCTCGCCCATTGTCCAGCGCACCGCGTCAGCGATATTCGATTTCCCGCTCCCGTTGGGGCCTACAATGGCCGTGATTCCGCATTTTTTTCCATTTTTCGCGAGACTGCAGGAAGGCAAAAAATCCAAGACGGTCTTGGTTGCAAAAGACTTAAAACCAGATAATTCTATCCTTTTTAGATACATTTTTGTTTTTCTTCACCAATCCTTTACTTCAAGAGCGTTTCTCGCCGCTTCTCTCTGCGCCTGCTGTTTTGAAACTCCTTCTCCCTGCGCCACTTCCTCGTCTTCAAGATAAACCCCGACAATAAATTTTTTGTCGTGGTCGGGACCCGATTCGGAAAGAACCCGGTAATTCGGAGTGATTCCCACCCGGGCTTGGGCTTCTTCCTGAAAGTTGGATTTCGGGTCAATATAGAGTTTGCTTTTTATAACCTCGTCAAGATGAATCAAGACACTTTCTGAAATAAATTTCTTCGCGGCTCCGTAACCTTTGTCAAGATAAACCGCGCCAATTATCGCTTCGAGCGCGTTCGCCAAAAGATAATCCCTTGCCCGTCCGGTATCTTTGGCTTCTCCCCGGCTCATAAGAAGAAAATTTTCCACCCTCAGCCCGCGGGAAACATTTGAGAGCATGTCCTTGTTCACCAGCGCCGCCCGCCAGTTGGTAAGTTCTCCTTCCGGGTTGGGAAAATTTTGATATAAATGCTCCGTCACCACCAGCTCTAAAACCGCGTCTCCAAAAAATTCAAGGCGCTCATTATGATCCAACTTATAGCTCCTATTCTCATTCAGATACGACCGATGCGTGACGGCAGTCCGAAGCAGATCGAGATTTTTGAATTTTACTTTTGTTTTCTTTTCCAGATCTTCGATGTTTTTTACAGCCATACCCTTTCAAATCCCAAGCTCAAAGCTCAAATGTCAAATCAAGATCAAAATCCAAAATCTAAATTTGATATTTAGTTATTTGGATTTGATTTGAAATTTGGATTTTGAAATTTGGATTTATAAAAATTATTTATTAGCTTCAGTTTTATTATTTTCTTTGCCATCTTCCTTCTCCTTCTCGTCATTCTTCATTGGTTCTCCCATCTCGCGGTAAATTGTCCCCAAAACCCCGTTTACGAATCTCCCTGAAGATTCCCCGCCGTAAGTCTTGGCCAGTTCAATCGCCTCATTGATGGCCACCTTCGGCGGAACTTCTTCGTAATTCCCAAACACAAGCTCAAAAATCCCAAGTCTCAAGACATTTCGGTCAACTACTGTCACTTGTTCCAGCGGCCATTCCGGCGCGCATTTTTCAATAAGTTTGTCGATTTTCCCCTGATTTTTGAGAACTCCCTGAATAAGATAGTGAATAAAAGAAGCGTCCTCCACGCCGGGGCCGAATTCTTCGATATTGTGTTTTACTATATTCTCAACCAGATTTTTCTTCCTGCCCCGAAAATCCCACTCGTAGAGGCACTGCATGGCGACGGAACGGAGAAGATGTCGGTTGGCCATTTTTTCTGTTGTCATTCCGACCAAGTTCCGACTTATCGGAACGCGCGGAGGAATCTTCGTACATACGCAATGGATTAGCCATTAGATTACGCACGCAGATCCCTCGGCTGCATCCCGATAAAATCGGGATTCCGCTCGGGATGACAATTAAGTTTTATTTAAAAATAATCTTGCTAAAATGCAATTTCCCAACTTTTATTACTTTGTTATTATAATCCTTTTTGTTTAATTCAAATTTATAATCAATTATTTTTTCCCCGTCCACCGAAACTCCACCCTGCTCTATTTTTCTCCTCGCATCGCCAATACTTGTTGCCATCCTCGCTTTTACTATAAATTCTGTAAGTTTAATCCGAGTCGAAGCAATCTTTATGGATTTAATTTTATCCGGCAGTTCTTTTTTTTGAACAGTCTTCACAAAATAATCCTGCGCCTTCTTCGCCTCTTTTTCCCCGTGATAAATTTTCACAATTTCGTATGCCAGACGCATTTTTGTATCCCGCGGGTTGGATTTTCTTGCTTTTCTGTAATCCAAATCCGTCGCGAGTTCAAAGTATTCTTTCATCGCCGTGTCCGGAATGGACATAATTTTCCCGTAGATTTGGTCGGCGCTTTCGGTGATGCCAACGTAGTTGTCAAGAGACTTGCTCATTTTCTCCTTTCCGTCCGTTCCGACCATAATTTTTATAATGACCATACACTGCGGGTCCTGGCCGAACTTTTGCTGATAGTGGCGCCCGAAAAGTTCGTTAAATTTTTGATCGCTTCCCAGAAGAACCACATCCGCTTTGAGTTTCACGCTATCGTAGCCCTGCATAATTGGATACACCAGTTCGTGAAGACCTATATCCCTTCCGGATTTCATGCGCCTCTGAAACATATCCCGCTCCAAAATCCGCGCCGCAGTTGTCATTGTCATGAGACGCAGAAATTCATAAAAACTCATCCTCGAAAACCACTGGGAATTGTATTTTATTTCCAATAAATTTTTGTCAGTTTTCAAAATTTTCGAGGCTTGTTTGACGTAGGTCGCCGCGTTTTTTTTGATTTGGGCATCGCTCATCATCGGCCGGGTTTTGTCCTGACCTGTCGGATCTCCAACTTTTGAGGTCGCATCGCCAATGAGAAAAACGACCTTATGCCCCAAATCCTGAAACTCTCTCATCTTGCGAAGCGCCACCGCGTGCCCCAAATGCAAATCCGGACGGGTCGGATCCGCGCCGAATTTCACTATCAATTTTTTCCCTAAGCTAAGCTTCTTCTCTAACTCTTTTCGGCCGATAACCTCTTCGACTCCGCCTTCGGAAAGAAGCTTTTTGATTTTTTCTTTGTTGGATTTCACAATAAAAATACTACCACTTTTCTAGCCAAATTGCAAAAATTATGTGGTAAATTCCAAATCTCCCGCGTGATTTTGATTATCTTGAAATTTTTTTCTTGAGCGCCTGGGAAATCTGCGCCTGCCGGGCGTCAATCCATAAAGTATCAAGGTCAACAATATAGTAGCTCCCTATTTTGCTTTCGAGCGTCAGGGAATTGCCGACGGCGTACTTCACTTCGTGATAGGTCGTGAAATATTCCGTATGCCAGTGGCCGGCAAGAACCAGTTTTGCTTTTCCCTCTTCACTAAACCAGTTTTCCGTCTCCCGGTATCTCTTGTAGACCGATGAGAGATCTTTTTTGTTAAAAATAGGATAGTGCATCACGGCGAGTACCGGTCTGTCGGTTTTTTCCAGTAAATCTTCCAGCCACTCCGCCTGATTCGAATCCATGCCTCCTTCTCTGACCGCGCATCTCTGGGAATTGTCAAGGGCGATTATTCTCCAGCCGTAGCGGTCGAGATAATAATAGCTCTTTTTTTGCTTCATGTATTTTTTTATCGTTTTTTCCCGATCATGATTTCCTCTTGCGAGAATCATCTCCATCCCCCTTGCTCTGATTATTGACCTTATCCTTTTTACGTATCTTACTTCCCGGCTGTGGTCTGTTATGTCGCCGGAAATAACGATAATTTCAATTCCTTCATTTTTCATTTCCGTCAGAGCTTGAGCCAGATATTGCTTATAATAACGGGGGTAGAAAATATTCGTCGCGCTTTTCTTTTTTTTCTTCGCGCTCCCGGCGTGAATGTCGGTTATCCAGCCGATTTTCTGGGCGAATACGAGATTAGGCAGCAGAAAAACCAGCGTCAGTAAAACAAAAATTGTCGCAAATTTCTTGAATTTCATTTTTACTCAATAAATCTATCTGGGATCTTGAAGTCCAGATTTTACTTCCTACAGCATTTCTTAATAATTGCTAGTGAGCCCGCAAGCGAAAGCTTGCTTTCATTTGGGACGAATGACGCAATTTCAAGCGCCGCAACAGCGCTTATATTTTTTCCCACTCCCACACGGGCAAGGGTCGTTTCGTCCAATTTCTGTTTTGTTTCGGATAGTCTGTCCGCTGGATGGGATGGATTTTCCTTCCGAAGCGTCTTTTGCCGCGCCCGCCAACAACGCTTCGCGTAGCGATGCGGGCTGGCCGAATTGAGCCGGTTGTTCTTCCGCGCCTTGATATTTCGCCTCTTCGAGAATGTTTTTTTGCGGCGCGGGCTCTTCACGCACGACTCCAATCTTAAATATCGTATTGATGACCGCCGAGCGGATATTGGCCATCAGATTTTGAAACAGCAAATAGGCTTCCTTTTTGTATTCCACCAGCGGGTCGCGCTGGCCATAGCCGCGAAGCCCGATTCCTTCGCGAAGATAATCAATATCATCCAAATGATTCATCCAAAAAGTGTCAATGGAGCGAAGATACATCGCGCGCTCAATCTGGCGCATAATTTCGGGAGTGATTTCCTGCTCCTTTTTTCCGTAGCTTTCTTTTGCCAAACCTTTTAAAAATTCAACGAGCGCCGAAATTTTTTGGGCGTCGTTGGCGTGATTCTTTGATTGCCTGATTTCCAGCAATTTTTTGAACGATTCTTCGCTCACTGGAAAAATCTGGTTTAAATTCTCCTTGATTTCACCAGCGTTCCAGTCTTCAATATGCCCCGCAGTATGAAGTCCGACAACCTGTTCAATTTCTTCTTCAATCATCTGAATGATATCGTCTTTGATTGATTCTTTTGTTAGAATTTCTTTGCGCCTTTTGTAAATCACTTCCCGCTGTTTGTTCATCACGTCATCGTATTCAAGAACATGCTTTCGGATGTCAAAGTTAAATCCTTCAATTTTAGCTTGAGCTGACTCGATTGATTTTGAAATAATTTTGTTTTCAATCGGCTGGTCCTCGGGAAGCCCGAGCCGATCCATAATATTTTTCACCCGGTCGCCCCCAAAGCGCCGCATCAGCTCGTCCTCGAGCGACACAAAAAACTGGGACGATCCCGGATCGCCCTGCCGGCCGGAACGCCCCCGAAGCTGATTGTCAATGCGGCGCGCCTCGTGACGCTCCGTTCCAAGAATGTGCAGGCCGCCCAGCTCAACGACGCCCTCGCCGAGCTTGATGTCCGTTCCGCGCCCGGCCATATTCGTCGCGATTGTCACCGCACCGTGTTCACCGGCCTTGGCGATTATCAAGGCTTCCCGTTCATGATTTTTGGCATTTAGCACTTCATGCTGGACACTTTCGCGCGCGAGCATTTCTGACAAAATTTCCGATTTTTCAATGGCGATTGTTCCAACCAAAACCGGCTGGCCTTTTTCGTGACGACGCTTTATTTCCCCAATCACCGCTTTGAATTTCCCCGTCTCTGTTTTATAAACCATATCAGGCAAATCTTTCCGAATCATCGGAACGTTGGTCGGAATCGGAACCACATCAAGATTATAGACTTTGGCAAACTCCTCGGCGGAAGTCAGCGCCGTCCCGGTCATGCCGGCCAGTTTGGCGTACATGCGGAAATAATTCTGAAAAGTGATGGTGGCCAGCGTCCGGCTTTCGCGCTGCACTTCGACATTTTCCTTAGCCTCAATGGCTTGATGGAGACCTTCAGAATAGCGCCGGCCGGGCATCAAGCGCCCGGTAAAATCATCAACGATAATTACCTGCCCGTCGCGGACGACGTAATCCCGATCGCGCTTGAAAAGAATATTAGCTTTCAAGGCTTGTTCAAGTTGGTGGACATAGGTGATTGTTCCGGCAGTATAGATATTTCCCACGCCCAGCATCTCCTCAACCCTGGCAATTCCTTTTTCGGTGAGAGTCACCGCCCGCATTTTGTGATCAACGGTGAAATCGTCATTTTCTTTGAGTCGCAGGACGATTTGGGCAAAGCGCCGGTAAAGCTTTGTTGATTCGGTGTCCGGCGCGCTGATGATAAGCGGCGTGCGAGCCTCATCAATGAGAATCGAGTCCACTTCGTCAACGATGGCATAATTCAACTCACGTTGCACCATTTGGCCAAGACTTTGCACCATATTATCCCGCAAATAATCAAAACCGAATTCATTGTTCGTGCCATACGTAATATCCGCCGCGTAAGCCTCGCGCCGCGAAACAGGCCGCAAATTTTCCATTTCCACGCTTACTTCATCGCTATCCTCAATTTTCGGCTCATATATAAAAGACGCATCGTGCTGAATACACCCCGTTGAAAGTCCAAGAAAATGATAAATCGGTCCCATCCAGTTGGTGTCACGTTTGGCCAAGTAATCGTTGACGGTAATAACATGAACGCCTTTTCCCTCAAGCGCGTTGAGATAAACCGCCGTCGTCGCCGTATGGGTTTTTCCTTCCCCCGTTTTCATCTCGGCGATTTTACCCTCGTGAAGAGTGATTCCACCCATGAACTGCACGTCGAATAACCTTTTCCCGTCCACCCTTTTCACCGCCTCGCGGACTACGGCAAAAGTTTCAGGGAAAATATCATCCGTTTTTTCCCCTTTTTCAAGCCTTTTTCTGAACTCGTCAGTTTTGGCTTTCAGTTCTTCGTCGGACAACTTGCTGATAACCGATTCGAAATTATTGATTTTACCAACAATCGGCTTGAGTTTGTTCACTTGTCTTTCGGCCCCGCCGAAAAGGCGTTTTAGAATCATAATCATGGTTTTTCACACTTTTCAATGTTAGCTGATTTAGTGAGGAAAGTAAACCTTAAAAATAAAGACAGTCCACCAATTTACAGATGGACTGCTTGCCCCGTACTAATTCTATTGCAGTACCCAAAACACGCACGCACTACACAAAATTAGTGCGGGGCCCTTTGAGCCCCCAAATTTTATTTTATTTAAGCCCATTCTCTCTAATCGTGTTTCTCTGTAATCTCCTGCCTGATTTTTTTGAGAATCGCCGCCGCTTCGTCTTTTCCGCCCAGGCCGAAAGCCAAACCGCCGGCCAGAGCCAGCATGGCAACCAGTCCGATGAAAAGTGTATTAATAAGCGAGGAGGCGATTCCGAGCTGAATAAGCGCCGCCAGAAACCCGAAAATCACAATCGCCCACTTCGCGACCGTCGCCAGAAGCGTCGCCGAAACAATTCCGGCCACTTTTGTGCTTCCTTTCACAACCGCGTAGACAAAATTGGCAACTAAAAAGGCGACTGCCAAAATCACCGCCGCCACAACGACATTCGGGAGATAGAGAATGATGCTGTTTAGAAAATTGGTAACCTGCACGAGTTTCAGAATGTCGGTTGCCGCCATCAAGAAAACAAGAATCAAAAACCACTTTACAAGGCCTCCGAGAAATTTGGCGACATCGAGCTTCACACCGGCCTTTTCAAATCTGGCCTTTGTGCCGGCCTTTTCCATCACATCGTCAACTTTGATCATCTTAAAGATGTGTTCGACAACTTTCCCAAGAGCAACCGCCACAATCCAGCCGGCTACAAAAACCAAAACCGCGCCGACGAGCGCCGGCAGAAAATTGATAAACCTTTCCCAAAGATTCAAAAAAGACAAGGTTATCGCTTCCCCCCAGGTTTGCACTGATTCCATTTAATCACCTCCTTTCGGAAATGGTTTGTATCTGCTAGAATCATTATATCAAAAAAATCATCCCCTCGCTAACTGCCTGTGGATAACTCAATGAAAAACAAAAAACTCTTCCTGAAAGCTTTTTTGAAAAATCCGCGCCGGGTAGGCGCCCTGAATCAAACTTCAAACTTCGTGGCCAAAGAAATCATCAATTCCATAGATTTCGAAAAAGCCCGTTGTCTGGTTGAATTAGGTGCTGGAATGGGCAATATTACCAAAAAAATAGTGAGAAAAATGCACCCGGAGTGCATTTTATTTTGTTTTGAGATAGACCCGGATTTAGCCGAGCAGATTGCCAAGAACATTCAGGACCCGCGCGTGAAAATAATCTCGGACAGCGCAGAAAATATGGGAAAATATCTGCACCAATCAAAAATAAAAAAAGTAGACTATATAATCTCCACTGTCCCGCTCACCACTCTTCCTTACCGCAAAATGAAAGAAATCCTCAAATCATCTTTCCAGTATCTCCGAAGCGGGGGAAAATATATTCAAGTTCAGTATTCTCTCCTCGGCCGGCGCCACTTGCGAATGCTTTTTCCCAAAATGGGCATTAACTTCGTCTTTCTTAACTTCCCGCCGGCTTTCGTCTATGTTTGCGTGAAAATCTAGTCAATTTTTTCCCACGGAAATTCTTCCCTTCCGAAATGGCCGTAAGCGGCGGTTTTTTTATAAATTGGTTTTCGGAGATCGAGTTTTTCAATTATGGAAAGCGGCTTGAAATCAAATTTTTCCCGGACAATTCCATTGATGTCTTCCCCTTTTTCGTTTATCGCTTCAATCATTAGAGGCTCGGCCCGGCCGATGGCATAGGCGACAGCCACAAGACACTCTTTTGCCGCCCCCTGGGCGACAAGATTTTTGGCAGCGTAACGCGCCATATAGGCACCCGAGCGGTCAACCTTGGTCGGATCTTTTCCGGAAAAACAGCCTCCGCCATGGGGAATGAGTCCGCCGTAAGTATCAATCATAATCTTTCTTCCAGTGAGTCCGGTGTCGCTCGCAAATCCGCCAATGGCGAATTTTCCGGTAGGATTGACAAGAATTTCAATTTCAGAAATATCCCCGACCAGGGACTTGATTAATTTTTTAATAAGCACTTCCTGAACTTGTTTTTGAGAAATATCTTCCCGATGCTGAGCGCTGACAAGAATTGTCCTGTATTTTCCTCTCTCGACCGTTATCTGGGCCTTCCCATCCGGGCCTAGCCATTCAATTTCTCCATTTTTTCGCAAACCTTCCAGTCCCTTGGTAAGTTTGTGAACCAAAACTACTCCCTTGGGCATATATTCCGGAGTTTCGTCTGTAGCAAAACCGTACATAATTCCCTGATCGCCCGCTCCGCCCGTATCGACTCCCTGGGCAATGTCCGGTGACTGTTTCACGACATTTGTAATCACCCTGATCTCATCCGTGTATCCAATCTCCCGATAAACATCGAGAGCAACTTTCTCAAAATCAACTCTTGCTTTAGTCGTTACTTCGCCTCCGACGATCAGGAGTCCATGCCCGCCAAAAGCTTCCATGGCGACCCGGCTTTTGGGATCCTGTTCGAGGCAGGCATCCAGAATGGCATCGGAAATCTGGTCACAGACTTTATCCGGGTGACCGGAGGTTACGCTCTCGACGGTGTAAATTTTCGGGACGTACTTCATTTTTTTGTATTAAAAATAAAAAACTTTCCTTGCAGGAAAGACAAATGACTTCTGGTATCTTTCCCGCGAACGGGCTAGAGGTAGCACCTTCCCCTGACGTAATGTCGGGGAGGTTGCTGGCAGGTCTCGCCTCTCCGACGTTACGTCGGAGATAAACTTCGGGCTAGTTCCCTTCCTGCGCTCTTGATACAAAATTATTCAATTTTGGCTACATGTAGAGTGATTATATATTTTCCCCGAACGCGTGTCAAATTTTAAATTTATTTGCCAGAAATTCTATTAAATAATAAAATCAGATTATGATTGAGAGTTGACTAAATTTTATTTAGTTGTATAATTTTTTAGTTGTGCTGTTAATCGCGGGTCGTTAGCTCAGTCGGTAGAGCAGCAGCCTTTTAAGCTGATGGTCGCAGGTTCGATCCCTGCACGACCCAATGCAATGAGTTTTGTGCGAGAGTAGTCCCGCTATTTTTGCGGGAATGGTCGCAGGTTCGATCCCTGCACGACCCAATGCAATGAGTTTTGTGCGAGAGTAGTCCCGCTATTTTTGCGGGAATGGTCGCAGGTTCGATCCCTGCACGACCCACAAGACAAATTAAAAATTAAAGATGAAAAAGTAAAAATTTTGGTGTCGCTTCGCGACAATTATTTTATAAGGGTGCGTAGCTCAGCTGGTTAGAGCACTTCACTGATAATGAAGAGGTCGATGGTTCGAGTCCATCCGCACCCACTGCAACAATGACGAGGCTTGCCCCGCACTTATCGCGAAGCGATATAGTGCTGGGGTCCGAGGTTCGAGTCCTCGATCGCCCACAATGCAACATCTTCATGGGCCGATAGCTCAGTTCCCGCCAGAGGCGGGCAGGGTCCGAGCGCCTGTGGAGTTTATCCCGCACCAAAATTAAGTTTCTTTCTTATCCATTCACGGGCTTGTAGTTCAATGGTAGAACGCCTGTTTTGCATACAGGAGGTTGAGGGTTCGATTCCCTCCAAGTCCAAAGAAAAAAACAGTATGGGAATTTTGGTGCGGGACAGGCAGGAGGTCTGGGGTCCGAATCCCCATCGGTCCAAAAACAAAATTCGAGATTTGACCTCGAATTTTTTGAATTTAGTTTTTACTGATCATTGATATCAGTCAATTCTTTTTCTCACTATTCCCAAATATACCAGCGGGGCGATGCCCCAAAGGAATTGATAGAGATCGCCCGTGAAGAATTTGCGAATATTCGGCGTGACAAAATCAGCCGTTTCCTTGGCGGAATACCAGTTGAAAATTATGGAAAGGGAAAGTCCGACTACAATCGCCGTGCCGACGACCAGTTTTGTCATCAGCATTGGCCCGTGCCCGGAAACATTGGCCCTAATAATACGGGAAAAAAGAATAACAAACCCGACCAAAACCGCCAGAAACAGCAGAGTCTTGTTATTTGCGCTCCTCACAAATTCAAAATCAGCCATATTCACCACCGCGTAAGCCGCGTAAACTCCAAGAAGCGAAACCAGCAAGCGATGTTTCCCGAGAGCAAAGGAAACAACGAAACTCACCAGCAGAAACAAAATCAAGAAAGACATATCGCCGGCGAGATTGCTTTTAATGCCGAGACTGCTGATAAGATTGTTGAGATTCATATTATTCTTTACGAAATACGAAACTAAACGAAATTACGAAATTATGCAAAAATATTGACTAGTGGTTTTCGTATTTCGAAATTTTCGTAATTCGTAAAAGTTAACCTTTTAATTTTTCAAAAATTTCTCTTTGCTCCCTTGTTAAATTCTTTGGTGTTACCACCTGTATTCTAACATACTGATCTCCGTGGCCAAAGCGGCTTAAGTGTTTGACTCCTTTTCCTTTGAGACGAAAGACTTCACCAGATTGCGTTCCGGCGGGAATTTTGAGCTTCAGAGAGCCATCAATCGTTTCAACTTCAATCTTATCTCCCAGCGCCGCCTGGGAAAAAGAAATTTCTTCTTCGCTATGAATGTCGTCATTTTCGCGGATAAATTTTTCGTGCGGTTTTACATGGACCGTAACGTATAAATCCCCCGTTTCCCCGCCTTTTTCGCCGCTTTCGCCAAGTCCTTCCAGTCGAATTGACTGTCCATCCTTGATTCCCGCCGGTATTTTTATCTTCACGTCTTCGTATTCCCGCACTCGCCCGTCTCCGCCGCATTTCTGGCATTTTTTCTCTGGAACCTTTCCCTCGCCGCCGCATTCGGAGCAAACCGAAACTTGCGAAAATGTCCCAAGAATAGTCCGTCGCGAGGTTTGCACTTCGCCTTCTCCTTCGCAGATTAGGCACTCCACTTTTTTCGATCCCGGCTCCACGCCCTCGCCATGGCAATGAGCGCATTTCATCCGTTTGTATAAATTCAATTCTTTCTCCGCGCCGTGGGCCATCTCGAGAAAATCAATTTCCGCGTCAATCTGAATATCCTCACCTCGATACCACCGCCTTCTATTCCGACCGCTTCGCGCGTCGGAGCCAAATCCGGCCTGCTTAAAAATATCCCCGAAAATATCTTCAAAACCGGAAAATCCCTGACGGCCGCCTCGCCCGCCGCCAAAGTTAAAATCAAATCCTTCGGCAAAGGACGAAAAATCGCGAAAGCCTTCGAATCCGCGAAATCCGCCGCCGGCCTGGGCCTGCTCGAATGTCTGGCCAAACTGGTCGTACTGCGAACGCTTTCCCTTGTCAGAGAGAACCTGATAAGCTTCATTTATTTCCTTAAAACGCGCCTCATCCCCGCCCGATTTGTCGGGATGATGTTGGTGCGCCAGCTTGTGATAGGCCTTTTTTATCTCATCGTCACTCGCTTCGCGCGAAACGCCGAGAATATCGTAGTAGTCTTTGGACATAAACAAAAAATTTCAAATTTAAAATTTCAAATTTAAAATTAAATGCTGTATTCAATCATCACCACTTCCCTCTGTTCATGCTTAATTTCTACCACCCTTAAAACACGTAGTAATTTAATAATAAGCAACACGAATAATCCGAGAAAAATATCAACGGCCGTTCCCAAAATTCTCGCCGTCAGAAACAGCCCAAAAGCTAAGATTATAGGAACATAAAACTTTTCCGACCCCGAGTACTCAAAAAAGCTTCTTTCCGTTTTATCGATATAAGCCAAAAGCACATCCCTCATAGGCTGTTCGCCAATCACCGGAACTCCCAACTGCTTCGAAAGGTCGCTTTTCGCTTTTGAGAGTATTTCCTCCTGAATTTTTTGGGCTGTCGCATTTCCGATCATCTTTGTCACGTCTGTCGGACTACCAATCGAAGCTTTTTCAGCAAGGTCATTCTTCACGCCCGCCAGAGGCGGGTCCACCTTTGGCGGAAAATTTTTCAGCAAAAATTCATCAACGGTAATATCATTCCTGATATCTTTGATCATTTTTTTCTTGTCATTGGGCAAAATGAAACCCGCCGCCTTAAGTCCCCAGTCAATTTCCGTCTCAAGAGATTTCACTTCAATCATTGAGGCTGAAGGGGCCGGTTCAGTAGTTATGGAGAAATAATAAGCAATCGCGGCAATAAGGCAGACTGCCGTGACAAAATATTTGAGGCTGTGACTGACCAAATGATAGAAATCAATCTTAATTCCCCTTTCGATTTCCTTTTTGATCCGCCTTTCAGTGAGAACAAGGAATAAAACGGCTAAAAAGGCGGCTGCCCACGACCAGCCGGACCTAATGAAAACAAGGTATCCAAGCCCCGAGACAGCGTAGCAGGAATGAATATAAATTCTGTTTTTGAGAAATATCGCACTTAAAGTGAACACAACCGCCCAAAAACTGAAGGTCAGAACCGGATAAAGCCAAGAATGAGCCGACCGGCCATAAATCGCATTGGCTAAAATCCACCAACTGACCCAGGCGGCGATAACATTCAATCCCAAAACAGAATAGGCAAAAATTTTATTTTTCATGCGACACCATTGTCATCCCCGCGAAAGCGGGGATCTAGACAATTTTTTATTTATCTTTATGTTTCTATTTTACTCTTTTTTTCTCTTTTTCATCTACAACTTCCCCCTCTTTCACATCTGATTTTTCATCTTTCTTTTCTTTGGTTTTTTCGCCGGCTTTAGCTTTATCGGCGGCTTGGGCTGCCTGATAAAGTTCCTGCCCAATCTTCTGCGCTTCCTGCGAGAGTTCTTCGGTCGCTTTCTTGATTGCCGCGACATCGTCGCTATCCTTAACTTTTTTGAGCGCTTCGATTTTTTCTTCAACCGGTTTTTTCTTGTCGGCCGATATTTTTTTTCCGGCTTCGCGTAAAGCTTTTTCGGTCGTGTAGGCTAAAGTATCAGCCAAATTTCGCGCTTCTACCAGTTCTTTTTTCTTTTTATCCTCTTCGGCATGCACCTCCGCGTCTTTCGCCATTTTTTCGACTTCTTCTTTGGAAAGTCCCGTTGAAGCTTCGATGCGGATGGATTGCTCTTTTCCGGTCGCTTTGTCTTTGGCTTTGACGCTCAAAATTCCGTTGGCGTCAATGTCGAACGTCACTTCAACTTGAGGAACGCCTCGTGGAGACGGGGGAATCCCATCCAGCATAAATCTTCCCAAAGTTTTGTTGTCCGCCGCCATTTCCCGCTCGCCCTGAAGCACGTGTATTTCCACGCTTGGCTGATTATCAGCTGCCGTGGAAAATACCTGCGATTTAGAAGTGGGAATAGTAGTATTTCTATTAATGAGCGGCGTTCGCACTCCCCCAAGAGTCTCGATTCCTAAAGTTAATGGAGTAACATCCAGAAGCAGAACGTCTTTGACGTCTCCACTCAAAACTCCGCCCTGTATTGCCGCTCCAATGGCAACCACTTCATCCGGATTGACCGTCGCGTTTGGTTTTTTTCCGAAAAATTTCTCGACCGTTCGCATCACCAGCGGCATTCTTGTCATTCCGCCGACCATAACTACTTCATTAATATCTCCCGAAGATAATTTCGCGTCTTCAAACGCCTTTTTACACGGCCCGAGCGTTTTTTCAACCAAATCCCCGACAAGCTCCTCCATTTTAGCCCGCGACATTTTCATTACCATATGCTTTGGCCCGCCCGCGTCGGAAGTTATGAAGGGCTGATTTATTTCTGTTTCTTGAGCCGTTGAAAGTTCAATCTTAGCTTTTTCGGCCGCCTCTTTGATGCGTTGAAGAGCCAGGGAGTCTTTGGAAAGATCAATGCCTTGCTCTTTTTTAAATTCGTCAATAATCCAATTAATAATCCGCTGATCAAAATCATCACCACCCAAATGCGTATCACCGTTCGTGGCTTTTACTTCCACCGTGTCGTCGCTCACTTCCAAAATGGAAATATCAAAAGTTCCGCCGCCCAGATCATAAACGGCGATTTTTTCGTTCTTTTTCTTGTCAAAACCGTAAGCAAGCGCCGCCGCAGTCGGTTCATTGATGATTCTTTTCACCGTAAGTCCCGCGATTTCTCCCGCTTCTTTGGTGGCTTTTCTTTGCGAATCGTCGAAATAAGCAGGAACGGTGATGACCGCTTCGGTGATAGTCTCCCCGAGCTTTGCTTCCGCATCAGTCTTCAGTTTTTGCAATATCATCGCTGAAATTTCCTGCGGAGTATATTCTTTTGCCTGCCCCGCACTTGATGCGGGGTCGCCCATTTTCACTTTCACTCCGCCGTTGGCTTTGATAATTTTATACGGCATCAACTTCACATCCCGCTGGATTTCTTCGTCCTCAAACCGGCGCCCGATTAACCTTTTAATCGAGAATAAAGTATTTTCCGGATTAGTCACCGCTTGTCTTTTCGCAAGAAGACCGACCAACCGCTCATTTGATTTCGAAATGGCGACCATCGAAGGCGTCGTTCGCGCTCCTTCTTTGTTTTCGACGATTTTTGGCGACCCGGCTTCCACCACCGCCATGGCGGAGTTGGTCGTTCCGAGATCGATTCCCAGTATTTTGCTCATGGCTTAATTTTAATTTCAAATTTCAAGTTCTAAATTTTAAATGAATTTCAAATGACTGAATTTTAAAACATTTGAAATTTGGTAATTTAAAATTGAATTGAAATTTAAAATTTTAAATTTAAAATTTATTTCTCTAGTTAATTGTGATAATTTTTCTACTCTATATCTACCCTCGCCGCTCTCAATATTCTCCCATTTAACCTATATCCCTTTTGCAAAACTTTTTTCACTTTCTCTCCTTTTCCCGAAATCGCTTCGTGAATTTCGGGATTGAATTTATCACCAACTTTCACTTCAATTTCCAAAACTTCATTATTCTTCAAAACATCCTCAATTTGCCTTTTTATATGCGTAATTCCAGCTACCCACGCCGATTTGCTTTGATCCTCTGGAACATGCGAAAGTGAAGCTTCAAAATTATCCAAAACCGGCAGAATCTGTAAAATCATGTCCATTTTGGCAAATTTTGCGAATTCTTCCCGCGCCTTCGCCTGGTCTTTTTTATAATTCTCAAAATCGGCTTGGCAGCGCTTCCAGGAGTCAAGATATTTTTTAGTCTCCAGGTATTTGATATAACTCTCAATGATATTTCTTGTTCCAAAGGCCAAGTCAAGTTTTAACGCTTCATTGATCGTATACCAATCAAATTCATTTTCGTATTCCTTATTTGTTCTTACCGAACTATTATTCCCACCGTATTTACATAAAAAATCAGTGAACACAAAATGTTTTTTCTTATGAAAATCCTTTTCAAATACGCTATCTTGAAACAGCAATTTATCTATAACTTCTACATCAAGACCTGCTTCTTCCTTGACCTCTCTCTTTATGGCATCCTCAAGACTTTCGCCAAGCTCAACATGACCTCCGAAACAAGTATATTTTCCTCCCCATTTTTTCCCGCGCGCCAATAGTACTTTACCTTCCTTGTTCACAATCAGCGCCCCCACAATCGGCTCCGGATATTTTTTTTCTTCTTTTTTCATCTATTGCCTTGTCATTCCGACCGAGCGTAGCGAGCGGAGGAATCTTCGTGCATAAGCAAATGGCTAGACATTAAATAATTCACGAAGATCCCTCGGCTACGCTCGGGATGACAGTCAAAAATGTATTCGTATATTTGTAATAGATTCGTAATTCGTAAAGAATATCGCAATCACCGCCGCTCCTCCCAGCAACTTCTTCATATACTGAATCAGCGACTTGTTTTTCGCGTAGCGCATCCTTTTGGGCCCAATGAGGGCCAGAATTCCTTTTTCGCCGCTCTTGGTTTTGTAGGGAGAGATTATCATTGAACAATTGGAAATTTCCTTGATCGGATTTTCCTTGCCGATGAAAATTTTTATTTCATTGTCTTTGAGATTTTTGACGAGTTTATCAACCCGCTCATCAATGAAGTCCAGCGTTTCCGCCAGCCGGCACAAGTCATCCATTTCCCGAAACTCCGGCTCGTCGAGAAGTTCTTTCATCCCGAAGTCATAAAATTCGTCTTTCACTCCGCTAATTGCCAGATTGCCGGAAAGACTGGAAAGCAGTTTTGCCGCCGTGCGAGTGAGCCGCGTATTTTTCGCTTTGAGTTTCAAAAGTTCCGCCTGCAGTTTTTTTTGCTCGGCTTTCGTGAGGTTTTTGTCAGGCATAATATGCTCGACAAAATAACGGTATCCTTCGTCCGTCGGAATCCGCCCCGCGCTGGTGTGGGGTTGAAACAAATATCCTGCGTCTTCAAGCTCGTTCATTTCGGCGCGGATCGTCGCCGAACTCAAATCGAAATCATATTCTTTCGCAATATGCTTCGACCCGACCGGCACAGCCGTTTCGGTGTATTCTTTCACGACAACGGAAAGCAAATTTTTCTGGCGATCTGTCAACATTCAATGTTGGGGAAACCCTAACATTGAATGTTTGGGTATTCCCGCGATTAGCACTCACATCACTCGAGTGCTAATTCATATTCTATTATTACCCTAAAACCTTGTCAAGGCTTTCAATTAAGCGGATCATTCCCTCCCTTACTCCACGGGTGGCACCGCACTATTCGCTTGAATCCGCGCCACCCGCCCCGCAAAATCCCGTATTTCGAAATCGCTTGATAGGTATATTCACTGCAGGTCGGGTGAAACCGGCAGATGCGTTCGGAGTATAAAAATGATAAAAATCCGGTATCAAGCGACAAATACTTCTGATACCAGCGAATCATTTTGAGAATTATTGATTTCATGGTATTATTGTAGCATGCGACAAATAGAAACAAAAAATATCACTTGGATAGATTTTCTAGAGCCCAGTGCCGATGAGGTTCTCGCGCTCAAGAAAATGAAAATTCATCCGCTGGCGCTGGAGGAATTTTCCACGCCTTCGGCGCGGCCTAAAGCCAGCCTCTATGGCAACTGCCTTTATCTCACGGTTCATATTCCCCTCTTCGACAAACTGAACCGCCGCACATATCCCAGCGAACTGGATATCGTGATGACCGACACTCATCTCATCACTGGCCATGACCAGGATATTTTTCAGTTGCGCGAATTTTTCACCAAGCTCCAGCGAAGCAAAAACCTGCGGGAAAAATATATGAGCCAGTCGCCCGGATACCTGCTTTATTATATTCTTGAGACGCTCCTTGAATCCTGTTTTCCAAAAATTGATCATATCAACAAAAATCTGGACAAAATCGAGGAAGAAATTTTCAAAGGCAATGAAAGGGAAATGGTGCACGAAATTTCTTTCGTCAAGCGCGACATTTTGAACTTCCGCCGGACTCTGAAGCCTCAAAAATCAGTTCTTGAATCGCTGGCCCGCGACAATTATCCCATTCTTGAGCCGGAACTGCGCCCGTATTTTCAGGATCTCGTGGGGACAAACATCCGCGTCTGGAGCGCTCTTGAGAATGCGAAAGAAACCATTGAATCGCTTGAGGACACGAATGACGCTCTTCTTTCCAATAAGCTGAACTATACCATGAAAGTTCTTACCATCTTCTCGGCTATTTTTCTTCCTATGACCGTCATCTCCAATATTCTCGCTATGAGCGTGCCGATTCCGTGGGGCCACAGCCCACTTGGCTTTTGGATCTGGATCGGGATAATGCTCCTTGTCTCACTGATAACGGTTTTGATTTTCAGGCTGAAACACTGGATTTGACCGATTTGTAGAATACATTTAGTATACAATCACTCAACAATTTTAAAAGGCCAGACCCCGGTTAAATAGTTCGCCTTGGGTGGAATTTAACGGGGCGAGACGAAGAAGCGTGCGCTTCGTCTGGATAAATTCCTGGCTTGAGAAAGAACGGCGAAAGCCTAATAAAATCTCACGGGTAAGCCCGTAATAGCTATGAAAGAGTGTTTCATAACTCGTGTTACATGTTATGTGTTACATGTTATGTGAAAAAGGGGTGGAACCACGGGAACTTATCAAGCTTCTCGTCCTTGAGTGAATATTTTTCGAATATTTGCGAATAGGATGGGAAGTTTTTTGTTTTTTATTTTTTGACTGTCATCCCGAGCGAAGCGTAGCGTAGTCGAGGGATCTGCGTCCAATAGCAATGGCTAGTCATCTGCTTATGCATGTAGATTCCTCCACTCGTTTCACTCGGTCGGAATGACAAAATAATATGATTGAAAAAAATATTCTGGAACTCATCGGCAATACGCCGATTGTGCGGATAAATCGGCTCAATCCGAATAAAAAAGTGAATATTTTCGCCAAACTCGAAGGACAAAATCCCGGCGGGAGCATCAAAGACCGGATTGCTTTGAAAATGATTGAGCAAGCTGAAAAAAAAGGTGAATTAACAAAAAACAAAACTATTATCGAAGCCACGTCCGGAAACACGGGAATAGCTATCGCCATGATCGCCGCGGTGAAAGATTATAAAGTTGAAATCGTGATGAGCGACGCTGTTTCAGTCGAGAGAAGAAAAATGATCGCCGCTTTTGGCGCGAAAATAACTCTCACGGACGGAAAACTGGGAACGGACGGCGCGATCAAAAAAACAAGAGAGCTCGTCGCCAAATTCCCGGAAAAATACTATTGCCCGGACCAGTTTTCTAATAATGATAACGTACTCGCCCACTACGAAACCACCGCCGCTGAAATCTGGAAGCAAATGAATGGAAAAATTGATTATTTCGTTGCTTCGATCGGCACTTCGGGAACTTTGATGGGGGTAGGAAGATATCTCAAGAAAAAAAATCCGCGCGTCAAAATTGTGAGCGCCGAACCGGTGAAGGGACACTATATTCAAGGACTCAAGAATATGGAGGAAGCTATCATCCCCGTGATTTACGACCGCTCGAAACTTGACGATATCATCATAGTCGAAACCGAAGCCGCCTTTGATATGGCCCGCCAAGTCGTCCGGAGCGAGGGAATTTTTTGCGGGATGTCCTCCGGCGCGGCGATGTTTGCCTCCCTTGAAATTGCCAAAAAAATAAAATCCGGAAACATTGTCACCATTTTCCCGGACCGGGGAGAGAAGTATTTGAGCACAACATTATTCAACTAAAGTCAATTATACTAAATAATCTAGAAATGATATTATAAAAAAAGGAGAATAATTCAAAATGCAAAGTTCAAAGTGCAAAATGGCAGTTAAAAATGTAAAATGTTTTTGATGAGTAAAATATTGAAGTTAAAAGGGACTAATATGGATATTGATCTTAATACCGATCCCAAAAAGATAACATGGAAACAGGATAAATGCCCTTGGAATATTAAAGAAAAAACCAGTAAATATAAATGCGCGGTTAAAAATACTTCTTTATGCAAGTATTTCCACGGGATAGAACCGCCTGATGTTGTGCTTTGTATTTTTGATAAATAATTTTTAACTTTTCATTGTCATTTTGAATTTTGATTTTTGAATTTTACATTATGCGACTCTACAACACCCTCACCAAATCCAAACAAGAATTCAAACCTTTAAATAAAGGCAAAGTTTCGATTTATACCTGCGGGCCGACGGTTTATGACTATATTCACATTGGAAATCTGCGCTCTTTCGTGACAGCAGATATTCTGCGCCGCTATCTCGAATATTCGGGATACGAAGTCCGGCACATCAAAAACATCACCGATGTCGGTCATCTTACTCAAGACGATATCGCCCAAGCCGACACGGGCGAGGATAAAATTGCCAAAAAAGCCCTCGCCGAGAAAAAAACACCTGAAGAAATTGCGAAATTCTATACGGAAGCCTTTCACCGCGATGAAGACGAAATGAACATTTTGCGGGCGCACTACTTTCCCAAGGCGACTGTCCACATTCCGCAGATGATAAAAATAATCAAAACGCTCGTGAAATATGGCAACGCCTATGAAAAAAACGGCAACGTTTTTTTTGACGTGACAAGTTTCAAGGATTATGGAAAATTGTCTGGAAATACCCTTGATAATCTCAAAGTTGGCGCGCTCCTCGAAGAGCATACCGACAAAAAACACCCTTGGGACTTCGCGCTTTGGCTGAAAGCTGACCCGAAACATCTTTTGCAATGGGACAGCTCATGGTCGCGCGGATATCCCGGCTGGCACATCGAGTGTTCGGCGATGAGTATGGAATATCTGGGCAATACAATGGACATCCATACCGGCGGCGAGGACAATATTTTTCCTCACCACGAAGCGGAAATTGCGCAATCGGAGTGCGCGACCGGCAAAAAATTCGTCAATTTCTGGGTTCATACCCGCCATCTTCTAGTTGAGGGCGAAAAAATGTCAAAATCGAAAGGAAATTTTTATACTCCACAGGATATCACCAGAAAAGGCTTTGACCCGATGCATTTGCGTTTGCTATACTTATCTTCCCACTACCGAAAAAATCTCGACTTTTCCTGGAAAGCGATGGAGCAGGCGAAAGCGAATTACAAGCGAATCGCGGAGTGGGTTGGAAAATTAAAAAATACCATTAATCAAAAAACAGAACCTGTAAATCCCGATGCTGAAAAAGATTACTCGTTTAAAGAACAACTCATTGCCCCGTTCGAATCTGCAATGGATGATGATTTGAATACGTCACTTGCACTAGCTCAATTATTCCAAGTTATTACAATCACCAATATACTCCTAAGCGATAAAGCTGTTGGATATAAAAAAGCTAAAGAAATTCTAGAAGCTTTCGAAAAAATGAACAAAGTTTTCGGACTGAAATTTCCGGAAAAAGAAACTGAAATACCAAAAGTTGTCAAAAAATTAGCCAACGAGCGTCTCGCGGCTCGAAAAAACAAAAATTTTAAGAAAGCGGATGAATTGCGAAAAGAAATTGAAAAAAGAGAGTATCAAATTGAAGACGCAGACGGGAGTTACAAAATAAAAAAGCTCTAAATGCCCGAAAAATCCACGAAATTCAATCTCGGAGAAGCGCGCGTGCCGCCCCAGAATATTGAGGCGGAGATGTCGGTGCTCGGGTCGCTCATGCTTGATAAAGACGCGATTATAAAAATCGCCGATTTGGTGCATCCCGATGATTTTTATAAAGACGCCAATCGCCTCATCTACGAAACAATGCTCGAACTTTTTGAAGACCGCGAACCGATTGACGTCCTCTCGCTTTCCAATCACCTTGAGGAAAAAAAGAATCTCGAAGAAGTGGGCGGATCGGGATACCTGACTGATCTTGTTAATTCCGTCCCGACCGCGTCGAATGTCGTCCACTACGCCAAAGTCGTCCAGAAAAAATCCCTGTTGCGAAAACTGATCTCAACCGCATCAGATATTGTCGAACTTGGCTATCAGGAAGCCGAAGACGTGGAAAAAGTTCTTGACGAAGCCGAGCAGAAACTCTTCGCTGTTTCGCAAAAATACGTGAAAGCCGATTTCGTACCCCTGAAGACCTATCTTGAGTCGGCTTTCAACCGCATTGACGAGCTTCACAAGGGCGACCGCGACATTCGCGGCGTGCCGACCGGATTTCAAGATCTCGACAATATTTTGGCGGGACTTCAAAAGTCTGATCTTGTGATTCTCGCTTCCCGCCCCTCAATCGGAAAGACCTCTCTTGCCCTTGATATCGCCCGCTATTTGGGCGTTCAAAAGAAAATTCCTGTGGGAGTTTTTTCACTCGAGATGTCATCCGACCAGCTGGTTGACCGCCTGCTGGCCGCCGAAGCGCGCGTTGATGCCTGGCGGATTCGAACGGGAAGACTGCGAAGCTCCGACGAAGAAGACGATTTTGCCAAAATAGGGGAAGCGATGGGAATTTTATCTGAAGCCCCGATTTATATTGACGATTCGGCCCGCGCCAACGTGATGGAGATGCGAACGCTGGCCCGAAGATTGCAAGCGGAACATAATTTGGGATTGATAATTATAGATTACCTCCAGCTTATGGAAGGCCGGACGAGCGACAATCGGGTTCAGGAAGTTTCAGAAATTTCAAGATCGCTTAAAGGCCTTGCGCGCGAACTCAATATACCAGTTTTAGCTCTATCGCAGCTTTCCCGCGCCGTCGAAAACCGCTCGCCTCAAATTCCCAAACTTTCCGACCTTCGCGAATCGGGATCAATTGAGCAGGACGCCGATGTTGTAATGTTTCTCTACCGCGAAGATCGCGAAAAACCGGACACGCCGAACAAAAATGTCATTCAGGTGATTGTTTCCAAACACCGGAACGGGCCGCTGGGAACGGCGTCACTCTATTTCAATGACACGATAACCAGCTTTTCGTCGCTCGAGAAAAAACATGTTTCCTAAATCCTTCCAAAAACTTATTGACCATTTCGCCTCCCTTCCCTCCATCGGCCCCAAGCTGGCCGAGCGGCTGGTTTTGTATTTGTGGAGATACGACAAAGAGAAGCTGGAAGACTTCGCAAAAAGTCTCACTGATATTAAGGAGAAAATAAAGTTTTGCAAAACTTGCTTCAATATTTCTGAAAACGATTTGTGCTTCATTTGCGCCGACAAAAAGCGGGACCAAAGCGTTATTTGTGTCGTTGAAGAGCCGCTTGACATAATCGCTCTTGAAAAGACAAAAAAATTCAACGGATTATACCATGCCCTCGGAGGAATGATATCCGCCCAAAATAGTAACGACTTAAAGATAAATGAATTGAAGAACCGCCTGAAAAACAGAGAAATACAAGAAATTATCATTGCTACGAATCCCACCACTGAAGGCGAGGCAACCGCGCTATACTTGGCGAGGCTGATAAAACCTTCGAATATAAAAGTTACCCGCCTCGCCCGCGGGCTCTCAACCGGCGGAGATATCGAATACGCGGATGAAGCGACTTTGTCGGGAGCGATTGAGGGAAGGAAAGAGATGTAATTTACGAACTACGAAATTAACGAAATTACGAAATAGATATTCGAGGATTGATCGGCTTCTAAAACTGCTGAACGAATTTTCTTGTTTGACGTTTTCGTATTTCGCTTGTTTCGTAGTTCGTAAATCTATATTTTTGTAATCTCTACTTCAGTAATATTCTGCCGGTGTCCGAATTTTACTTTATATCTCTTTTTGGGCTTGTGTTTGATGCCCCAAACCTTTTTTCCCTTTCCCTGCTTCAAAATTTTTCCCTCGACAACCGCGCCTTTCAGAAAAGGATTTCCAACTTTCATTTCTTTATCGCCCAAAAACAAAACTTCGGAAAAAGAAATTTTATCCCCAATATTTCCTTCGAGTTTTTCAACTTTAATCTTATCCCCCTTTTTCACGAGATATTGCTTCCCACCGGTCTTTATGACTGCTAGCATAGATATTTTCTAAAAATCACTTGTATAGACTATTAAAATTTTAGTGCAATGTCAAGAACTTATGTAAAAACTAAAAACGAAAAACTAAAAATAACAACTTAAATGTAAAAGCTTTTAGTTTTTCGCTGTTGCTTTTACATTTTAGATTTTCGCTTTAAATTCAATTATTGCAGAAATGCTTTAATTTCTATTTCCCTACTATCACGCACAACCTTCAAATCAATTCCATCCCTTGGCTTATATTTCGAAACAAGATACGCCAGATTCTGCGAAGGATTAATTTCCTCTCCATTGACGCTCAAAATAATATCCATTATCCGGATTCCCGCTTTTTCGGCCGCGCTTCCGGAAAGAACCGCCAGCCCCTGCTGAAGACCGGGGGAATAAACAAGCGCGCCTTTTTCAATTTCTCTTCCGTCCGCAAGCCGAATGCTGTTTTCTTTGGCCAGCAAAAGATAATACACGCCGAGTGATCCCCTCTGCACGACACCCTTTTCGATAAATTGATTAACCAAGCCATCAATGTAATTGACGGGTATAATGAAATACTGCACAGAGGAGCTTGATTTTCGGATTCCGAGAATGCCGATGATATTGCCATTATAATCAGCCACCGCGCTTCCAATCAGATTCTCATCGCTTTCTTTATTCACTTCGAAATCGGCAAAATATACCCCCTGAAGTTTCTCGGACGAAGTAATCGGGCCCCCAACGGAAAAATTATTCGCAAAACTGCTTATCAGTCCGGACTTAAAAACAATTTGGGCGTTGCTCTCGCTTCGTCCAATAGCAACCACTTTGGCCCCGACTCTAATATCCTCCGGCGCAATGAAAGAAGCCGTGGAAAGATTCTCCGCGCCTTCCATTTTGAGAAGCGCTATATCCGAAAAAGGATCTTGCAAAACAACCCTCGCTTTGTATTTCCCTCCCTCCCCGGTAATTACTTCGTATTCCGAAGCTTCGCCCGCCAGCGCACTCCTGTGAGTGACGACCAAGCCGTCGGCAGCGGCGATAAGACCGCTTCCGATTTTCGGTTCTTCGACAATATTCGCGCCGGAAATTCTCGTTTCCCTTTTTTTTCTGGACAATATTTCCACAACGCTTGAAGCTGACTTGTTTGAATAGTGGAAAATTGTCTGTTCTTCGCTCACCGTAACCTGCTCTGTTTTGTTCACCACAACAACATTTTCGGTGGCTTTTTTGAAAATTTTATATTTAGAAAGCCACCCAATGGAAACTAACTCGGGAAAAAGGTAGCGGTCAATGACTATGAGACTCATTCCCGACAAAACAAAAACAAGCCCGACAAATATGACGGCTTTGAAAATCCTTCTGCTTTTTGTAACTTTTTCTTTCATGTTAGATTGCCGGATACCATCTGGTGCTCAAAAGAATGAGCGTTGCTGAACCAGCCAGAAAAAATGAATTGAAAATAATTTTTTTAACCGTCAGATTTCCCAGGAAATAATCGCGAATCAGATCCCAGGCGCAATAGTATATTATGAGAACAATCACTCCGGTTGTCAAATATCCGAAAGGCCAAAAATTCTGCATCCAAATAGTGCCCGCCATCAGATACGCCAAAAACACCGAATAAATAATTCTCTGATGACGATTGAGTGCCAGCTGATTGACGAGAAAAGATTGATAAGAAACAAAAAAAGCGACAACGGCAAAGATGAGCATGATAATCCAGATAGAAAGAGCGATGTTGAGATACCAGCCGTAGGAAGACGCGAACCAGCAGAAAAGAGCCGCGAATGTCGCAAGATTAATCATCGCCTTGGCAGTCTTGTCCCGGTCGTATTGTCTCAAGCGATAACTTCCCAAAACGGCAAGATAAAAGACGCCGGAAGAGAGAACAATAAACGTCTTGGATTCAGCCGGAGAATCAATGAGAGGAAGAAGAAGAACAGCGCCCAAAGTCAGAAAAAAGGGCAAAACAAAAAAGCGAAATTTACCGGCTATGGCCTTGACGCCAACCAGCAAGACAAGCGCAAAAATTCCCATTATCCAGAAAAATTGACTTGGATAGTCATAAACAAGCCAAACTGCAGTCAAATTGAGAAGTGATAGAAATAATACGCCGAATTCAAAAAGCATATTTTCCTTTTAACCAAAATTAATTTATTACAATTTTATCTCCCTTCACATCAATCTTCACCCTGCTTCTTTCTTTCACCTTTCCTTCCACAATCCGAAGGGCTAGTTCGTCCAGAATCATGTTTTGGATGGCGCGCTTGAGCGGCCTTGCTCCAAATACCGGGTCGAATCCCTCGCGGGCAAGATATTCTCTGGCCGCCGCTGTGATTTCAAGTTTAATGTTCTTTTCGGCCAGGCGCTTGCGGACCAGATCCATCTGGAGATCTATTATTTTTTTGATTTGCTCCATCCCCAGCGGATGGAAAATAATTATTTCATCAACGCGGTTCAAAAATTCCGGCTTGAATTTTTCCCGAAGAGACTGCATCACCTGCTCTTTCATCTCTTCTTCGCGCAAAATCACTTCGCCCCGTTTCTCGCCGTCGCGAAAGCCGATTCCCTGCATTTTGTGAATAACATCCGATCCGACATTGGAAGTCATCACTATCACCGCGTTCTTGAAGTTTACCATCCGGCCCTTGGCGTCTGTCAAGCGGCCGTCGTCCATAATCTGAAGGAGAATATTGAAAACATCGTGGTGGGCTTTTTCAATCTCGTCAAAAAGGATCAAGCTATAGGGCCGGCGGCGCACTTTTTCCGTGAGCTGGCCGCCCTCTTCGTAGCCGATGTAGCCCGGAGGCGAGCCAATTATTTTGGCCACGCTGTGCTGTTCCATATATTCGCTCATATCCACCCGAATCATCGCGTTTTCGTCGTTGAACAAAAATTCGGCCAGGGCCTTGGCCAGTTCTGTTTTTCCGACGCCCGTCGGACCCAAAAAAATGAAAGAGCCGATGGGACGATTTTCTTCGGCAATCCCCGCCCTTGAGCGCCGAAGAGCGTTGGCAACGGAGTGAATGGCCTCGTCCTGCCCAACCACGCGCGTCCGGAGCGCCTCCTCGGCTTTCACTAGCTTTTCCATTTCCCCCTCGAGCATTTTGGCCACCGGAATGCCAGTCCAGTGGGAAACGACCCGGGCAATATCTTCCTCGTCCACCTCTTCCTTGAGAATCGGATTCTGTCTTTGGAGAGTCGCCAGTTTTCTCTGCTCGGCCTTGATTTTCTTTTCCAGCTCCGGAATTTTTCCATATCTGATTTCGGCCACCCGCGCCAGCTCTCCCTGCTGCTCCAAAATATCCGATTCGCTCCGGAGCCTCTCGATCTCGCTTTTGTGCGAGTGGATATTGGTTATCAGATCTTTCTCGCTTTTCCACTGCAGTTTCCATTTGTTGACCCGCTCGTTGATATCCGCCAGATTCTTTTCAATTTCGCGCAGTTTGTCTTTGGCAGGTCTCCCTTTTTCTTTCTTGAGTGCTTCTTTTTCAATTCCCAGCTTTCTTTTTTGCCGCTCCAGGTCATCAATTTCCGCCGGCAGGCTGTCAATTTCCATCCGAAGCGCCGAAGCCGCTTCGTCAATGAGATCCACCGCCTTGTCGGGAAGGTTGCGGTCGGTTATATAGCGGTTGGAAAGCTGGGCCGCGGCAATTATTGCCCCGTCGGTAACGCGCACCCCGTGATGAACTTCATACTTCTCCTTAAGTCCGCGGAGAATGGCAATTGTGTCGGGAACGGTCGGCTCTGAAACATAAACCGGCTGGAATCTGCGCTCCAGCGCCGCGTCGCGCTCGATATATCTTTGGTATTCTTTGAGAGTGGTCGCGCCTATGGCCCGGATTTTTCCGCGCGCCAGTGCCGGTTTTATCATATTCGAGGCGTCCATGGCTCCTTCCATCGCTCCGGCTCCAACCAAAGTATGCAGTTCGTCAATAAACAAAATACAGCGGCCGGCCGATTTTTCAATCTCGTTTATTACCGCTTTGAATCTTTCCTCAAATTCGCCGCGGAATTTCGAACCGGCCAAGATCAAGCCAAGATCAAGCATCAAAATTTCTTTTCCCTTGAGATTTTCCGGAACGTCGCCGGCGACGATTCTTTGCGCCAAACCTTCGACAATAGCCGTTTTCCCCGTTCCCGCTTCGCCGATAAGAACCGGATTATTTTTGGTGCGCCGCGTCAAAACCTGCATGATGCGCCGGATTTCGTCCTCCCGGCCGACTACCGGATCAAGTTTTTTTTGCGAGGCTTCGCGGGTGAGATTCACCGTATATTTTTCCAGGACCTGATATTTTCCTTCCGGCATGGGGCTGTCCACCCGCTGGCTTCCCCGAACGTCTTTCATGATTTTTTCAACCTTCTCTTTGTTCAGTCCGTTTTCTTCAAGAATTTTCTTGGCCTGGCTCGCCACATGAAGAAGCGCCAAAAACATATGCTCCGTCGAGATATATTCATCGCCCATCGCTTCCGCCTGCTTGAAGGCCTCGTGAAACACCCCGGCCATTTCCGAGGAAAGATAGAACTGGGGCGTCCCGGTGACGCGGGGAATTTTTTCCACTTCGGCGTATACTTTTTCCTTGAGCTTATTCCTGTCAATTTCGAGCTTGTCAACCATCGTCGGGACGATGCTTTCCGGCTGGCCCAGAAGAACATAGAGCAAATGCAAAACATCCACCATGTTTTGCTGGAGATTTTGCGAAAGTTGCTGCGCCCCTTGAAGAGCTTCTTGGGATTTGAGAGTGAGCTTATTGAGATCCATGATTTATCGTTTGCTGGTTAGGGTAAAGAAGCCGGTTTGGGTAAGGTTATTGGGAAAAGTATTTTTTTCTTTGTCTTTACCTCTTAACTAAACTGGCATCTTATCCCTGACCTTTACCTAAAAACTTTTGATTAGCACTCTTAGTCCTCGAGTGCTAATCTAGTTTACATTTTCTCTCTACGCAAGTCAAGCCAAATTTTATTTCTGGAGCAAAAGCTTTATCAGCTCCACTGGCTTCATTTTCCGGCTCAATTTTTCCATCGGGCAGAGATCATCGCCCTTTCGATTCATTATGCTTTTCACTTCTTTTTGAAAAACGAGTTTAATTTCATTTTTTGCTAAAATCCTTTTTGCACTCCTGCTCACTACCGGCGTCCAAATTTCTTTTACCTTTGCATACACCAAAAGTATGGCCGCTGCCCGGCCGACCATTTTATCAAAAACGGTTGCTCCGCGCATTTCTTTTTTATAATTTTTAACCGAAAAAATAAGAGGCTTCAATTGCTGGGATTTGGATTTATAAATAATCTTCCCGTTTTTGACAAGAACAAAAGTCCAGGGTTTTTCCCAGAAGCAGTCTGGATTACAAGTTTTCTCCATAAGCCAAAAAGCGACGAAGCGCGGAAGCCAAAAAAGGCAAGACGGCAAGTTGGGCTGCCGTTCCAACCCATCCGTCTTTCGCGGCGCTTATTAAAAACTTTATCATGCTCATACTGGAAAAAAAATAAACTGCTATACCCATTGCAAACCAGCTTGCGATAATCGCCACAGTTAAGGACAGCCAAACATTATATTTGCTTTTCATAATTCCCGAAATCAAACCAAGAAAAGAAAGCTGGATTATGATAATCGGCAAAATGGGAAGCATCGGCATTCCGGAGATTAGATAACTTATTATCGGACTGAAGAGTCCCGTCGCCAGCCCCGCCCGCCAGCCGAGCATAAGCCCCGCGAGCAAAACAAAAAACGGCATCGGCAGAAATTTCCTCCCCGCGTCCACTCCGCCGAAATAGTGAACAACCATCGGAGCGTAAACCGCCATCGCCGTAAACACAGCGGAAAAAATTATTTCTTTGGTTCTTGATAATTTAAGAACTTGGATATTTTGCATAATATTTTTTTCTTAAAAGTAAAATCGCGAAGCGATACATTAACTTTTAACTTTTCACTTTTCACTTTTAACTTATTGTATATATCCCCACGACTGCAATTTGTCGCTGTCGTGAAACCAGCGGGTGCCGATGTCCACGCGATAGAACATATCCTGCAGGCGGATGTTTTTGATTCGGTTATAGGCTTGTCTTCTTGCGTCTTTCACGGTTATGCCCGAACCGGTGACAATCAGAACATACCCTGATTCCCCGGCGAGCTTCAAAACTCCGTCAATCATTTTAACATCGCCCCAATAAATCCCTTCCCGCGAGGTATTGTTTTTAAATAAAACGGAGGAGTCTTTATAAAACGAAAAAATATCTTTGCTATAGAATGGGTAAGGCGGCACTGCCAGCACCACTCCGATTTGGAAACCTTTTTTTGTTTTGATTTCAAAATTCTGGCCGCCCGCGAGCTTCCAAAAAAATTCTCCAATCGGTTCCAGAATTCCCTCAATTTGAGTACTGATAGTCGGATAGCCAAAGCGGCAAGTGAACTCGAGCGGATAAATTCCTCTCCCGTTCACAATGCAATTGATGTCGAAATATCCGACATAGCCGTGCTCGGCGAGAACCTTTTCCATCTTGAGAAGAGTGTTGTTATAGATTGTATTCGGCGCCGACCAGTACATAAGCGCTCCCATATCGCCGGTGAAGGGCCCGCGGTCGCCCGGAAAAAGCTTTTTGTGCTCAAAATTTATATTAATCGGCTGAATAAAATTTTTTCCATTAAAAAAGGCGCCGGTGGCAATTTCGACTCCGGCCACGTACTTCTGAAGCTGAAAAGTTTCAATTTTCTTGGCCAGAAAGTCCTTGTTATTCACCAGAATTTCCAAGATATCTTTTCCGTCTTCCTCCTCGCCGATAAAAAGAAGATTTTTTTCTTCGTAGGATGCTTTGCCGCAAGGCTTGAAAACATATCTTCCCGGATTTTCCTGAATGAATTTTATCGCCGCGTCGAAACTCGTGAAATTGTGGTTAGGCAGAGTATTCATCCCGAATTTTTTCATTTCCTCCTGCCCAAACTCGCGATCCTCTTCGAGCCGGTCGGTATAAACTGTCCCGCCAATGACCAGTTTACCTTTTTTTCTTAATTCTTCGGCCGTTTCCCCGAATCTAGTGTCGTCAAAAACAATCACATCTGCCCAGTCAATACAATCCTCCCACTTTTCAACCTTGTCTAAAAGCCCGTCATAGACATCAGCATCTTCATCGTCGTCCACATAAATTTTCACCTCATTTCCTTCTTCCTTGATTTTCCAGGCTACATCCCCCGAAAGGCTCATCCATGAAACGAAGAGGAATTTCTTTTTTTGAGACATTTATTTTTTATTGAGTATTGCCAGTATTATTTGATAAACCAGCTTCGCCGCAAGGAAATTCGGCGCTTCGAAGCCAGGGATCGGGCAAAGCTCGACCACATCCGCCCCGACGAGATTCACTTTTTTTCCGATTTTTTCAATCGCCCCAATGGTTTCATTCCAATACAAGCCTCCCGGTTCGGCCGTTCCGACCGCCGGCATGATGGACGGGTCAAGTGCATCAAGGTCAAATGTGAGATAAACATTTTTTGAGAGACCTTTCAAAATTTTTTCGATTGGCGGAATTTCGGGCGTGAAATGAATGTTTTTGGCCTGCTTCTTATTTTTTTTGAGATACGCTTCAATTTCCGTGTTCATGTTTCTGATTCCAATTTGAACAGCAGGAACGCCGAGATCTAGAATGCGCCGCATAACGCAAGCGTGCGAAAACTTACTCCCTTCATACTCACCCAGAAGATCCGCATGGGCATCAAATTGCAGAACTGAAATATCCTCATGCTTTTTCTTGAGCGCTTTCACGACGCCATAACTGATAGAATGCTCACCGCCAAGAACAAGCGGAATTTTGTTTTTGGAAACTATTTCTTTTTCGATTGCCTGTTCGATGCCGGCCATGGCTTCCGGAACGCTGTTTCGCGAAACAACGATTTCATCCAGCGTAAAAACGTCGGTCGGATCAAGGCCGATCAGTTTCCCTCCGTGGGAATCCAGGAGTTCGTCGACATAGCGCGAGGCCTTGAGGATCGCGTACGGCCCGTTGCGCTGGCCAATCCCATAGGAACTCGTTGAATCATAGGGAATCTGGGCAATTGCAATTTTCGCTTTTTTGAAATTCTGCTCGTGAATCGCACCAAAATTGAAAGGCCAAGTTTCGTAATTTTTTTTCATTGATATTTTTTGTGTATCAATGCACTGGTACATTGATACATCGTAGCATTATTGTAAAGATATTGTTCTGTATTATTTTTTATCCAGTCTTTCCATAACCGCCTTGAGGATTATCGGCCAGGCGATTGTCGCGTCGCAAAAAACTTCCGCAAAGCGTCCGCCTTCCGCTGGCGGGACCATTTTTCCCCAGGATACTCCTTCGGAATAGGTACAGCCGGAAAGACCGCCCCAATGCACCGGCTCGGGACAAATCCGGACACCGTAGCTGTAACGCAAGAATTTTCCGCCAACTCCGACTCTTTTTCCAATTAAATCAAGATAACAAGTAACTTGTTGCGCCCAATTGCGCGGCACTCCTCCTCCAATGGTGAAAATACCGATTTTTTTCTGCTTTTTGATAAGTTCCGTAAAATGTTCAAGGTCGAGATATTCGCTCGTATTGAGTATTGGTTTATTTTCAAGTTTCCGGCGGCGATTGAAAATTCCAATATCCAGGAAAAATTCCGAATCCGTAAAGGCCGGAATATATACCGGGACTTTCCTTTCGTAAGCGCTTTTCAATATCGCTTTTTCCTTTTCAGCGGTTCTCTTTAGATATTCTCCGACTTTTTCCAAAATTTCGCGGCTCGAATAAACTTTTTTTAGGTCGAGCTTCTTGAAAACTTCAAAAACTATCAGCTCCAAGTCGTCGAGATTTTTTTCCAGTTCCAGCGTGTCATAAACCCGATTATAACCGCACGAAAAAAGTTCTTCGTCGTTCATTCGCTTATCGTACTTAAAGTGAGTCATTCCAAATCCCTCGACCATTCCGTGCGTCATAAGAGCACCGGTTGAAACCACTGCGTTTACCATTCCCCGGTCTATCATTTCGCAAACGAGCAATCCCATTTTCGCGACAGTCATCGCGCCCGAGAGCGTCAGCACCACAAAACAGTCTCTGTCCCGCGCCATTGCTTCCAAAACATCGGTCGCTTCGCCCAAATTTCGCCCGCCAAAGGCGGTTTTGTTCATTCCTCTCACCAAGTCATCAACATTTTTTACTTTTTCCAGATCAAGCGACTCCGTCGGCTTGAGATTGTCGCAAAAACCGTCGTGTTTGAGATTTCTCTTCGTCCTGTATGCTTCGTCGATTTTTTTAAGTTTAATTTTTTTAGAATCCATTTTTCTAATTATATTTAGGATGTCTTTTTTTATAGTATAACTAACGAGAGTTATTTACAAGACTTTTTTTTCAAAACCCACCATCTGCACTTCTTCTTTGAGCTGTATTCCGAATTTGTTTCGGACGCGGGTTTTCACGATTGCCGCGAGCATCACCACGTTTTCAGCCGTCGCGTTTCCGGTATTCACGATGAAATTGGCATGCTCTTCACCCACCATCGCGGAGCCGATTTTTTTCCCCTTGAGCCCCGCCCGGTCAATGAAATATCCGGCGGGGATTTTTTTGTCCTTAATTTTTTGCCCGGTATCAATTTCAAACTCCTTGATTAGTTTTTCATCCTTCACTATCGGATTTTTGAAAAAACTTCCCGGGCTGGGATATATGGACTGTGATTTCTTGCGTTCTTCCAAAATTTCTTTTAATAATTCCTCGCTTTTTTTTCTATCGCCTTTTTTTAGTTTTAGCGTGACGGATAAAATTATAAGATTAGGATTTTGCTTAAAAACGCTTTCCCTATAAGCGAATTCACATTCGCGTAATTGGTAATTGGTAATTGGTAATTGGGATTTTAAAGCTTGGCTTTGAGGAATTCCGCCAACTTGTTTGGCGGAAGGGAAAAGCCGAGCTTTGGAAAAATTTGGAATTTCTATAACTTTTACAGAATGCACGACTTCCGCCATACAGCCGCCAAACGCTCCCGCGTTTCCCCGCACCGCTCCTCCGACCGTTCCTGGAATCCCCGCCGCCCATTCCAAACCGGTTAAGCCGGCTTTTATGGATTCTTGAACAATTTTACTTAATGAAGCGCCGGCGCCGCATTCAACGATCGTATTTCGTATTTCGTGTTTCGTATTTAGTATTTTTATAACCAATCCGCTAAAACCCTGGTCATTAACGAGAATATTACTGCCACCTCCCAGCACAAAAACCGGCAGGTTTTTTTCTTCGGCGAATTTTACTGCCTCCAAAATTTCTTTTTCACTTTTTGCCTCGCAAAAAAACCTCGCCGCCCCGCCGACCTTGAGTGTAGTGTATTTCGCAAGTGAAATATTTCTTTGAATATTCAGCATACTAAATACTAGATACAAAATACTACATACTTTTCAACCCCTCCGCCACTTCCCAAACATTTCCCGCGCCCATGGCGATGACGAGGTCCTCGCGGCCAATTTGGTCGGCCAGATATTCAACGGCTTCGGAAATAGTCGGAATATATTCCACATTGCGATGGTATTTTTTGGCAAGTTCCACTAAATCTTTTGAGTGCACCCCGCCTTGAGTTTCCCGGGCGCTGCCGTAGATGTCTAAAGCTATAACTCTGTCGGCGTCTTCGAAACTTTGGGCGAATTCGGAAAGCAGAGCTTTCGTTCGCGTGAAAGTATGCGGCTGAAAAACGCACCAGACCCGGCGCTTGGGGAAAAATTCCCGCGCCGCGCGCAAGGTGACCTGAATCTCCTCCGGATGATGAGCGTAGTCGTCAATCAAAATCGCACCGTTTCGTTCGCCGATATATTCAAACCGCCGGGAAGTTCCCTCAAAACTAGAAAGTGCTTCGTAGATTCTTTCCAGATTGGCGTTGAATTTGTAGCTCATCGCAACGGCCGCCGCCGCATTGAGGACATTGTGCTTTCCGGGAAGCTCCAGCTCAAAATTTCCCAATTCTTTGCCGCCGTACCACAAATCAAAATATTGCTTTCCTCCTCTCAACTTGTAATTTTTTATCCTAAGGTCGTTGTCTTTTCCGAAACCATATTTAATCACGTTGCATTTGGCACTCTCCGCGATCTCAAGCGTCTCACTCCGATCCCCGCAAACAACCAAAAATCCGTGGCGGGGAATTTTTTGGACGAACTCAATAAATGTTTTCTTATATTCTTCGCGAGTCGGGAAATAATCCGGGTGGTCCCAATCGGCACTCGTGAGAATGACCGCCTGCGGGCTGTAATAACGAAATTTTCCCTGATATTCGTCAGCTTCAATTATCATAAAATCAGACCGGCCGACAAGCGCCGAGCTTCGCCACTGCCGCACTTGAGAGCCCACCACGGCCGTCGGGTCAAGACCGGCTTCTCTAAAAATTTCCGCGAGCATCGCCGTGGTGGTTGTTTTCCCGTGCGTTCCGCAAACTGCAATTCCGTATTTCCGGTTGAAAAGAATTCCGAGCATCTCCGGATAAGAAATCATCGGAATCATTTTGTACTGGGCCGCTTTCACTTCTTCGTTGTTTTCTTTGTTGTAAGCGGTTGAATAAACGACCAGATCAATGTCGCTCATGATGTGATTGGCATCAAACCCTTCATAATATTTCGCGAACAACTTCTTTTTGAGAATATCGTCGGTGAAAAATTTCTCCTGCGTGTCGGAACCGGTTACTCCAAAACCGCGCCGCGCCAGAATTTCAACCAAGGCCACCATTCCGGAGCCCTTGATGCCGATGAAATAAATTTTTTTTACTTTTGAAAAATCTACGTCCATTTGCCGATCGTCTTAATAATTTTCTCCGTCTTTTCCTCTGTGGCTTTCCTTCCCCTTTCAATCAGCTCCTTTGTTTTCCCCACGTCCAGTCTTTTGATATGGAGAACATCCGGCCGGATGGCAATGTCGCAATCGCTGTCGCGAAACAATCCCTTCTGGTAGTTCCTGCTTATCGCCCGCAGACCGATGAGATAAACTTCCAAAAAATTGAAGTGGTGCTTCTCATAATCGTCAAGAAGTTTGATTTTTTTCATCATTTCCTTGGCCCGCCCCAGAAATTTTTTTTCATCAATATTAATAATCTTGTCCCTCGCCCTGAAAATAGGTTGGGCAAATTTGGCCAGCCGGCTTCGACGCATAAGTTTTCTCACGTCGCCGACGATTCTCGTAAGAAAACTCCGATTCACTCCAACATTGACGCCAATCACGGCATCGGATCCCAATTCATAAGCGACTTTCGAGGGAACCATCATGGCCGTTCCGCCATCGATAACAATCCGTCCCTTGTAGCGTCTGGGCGGCGCAAGACCGGGAAGAGCAGTGGTGATTTCCAGCGCCTCGGCAATATTTCCCCTATTGATAACAATCTTATTCCCCGTCAGGGCATCGGTTCCGACAAAAGCCAGTTTCGTGTCTGCGACATCCTCGAATTTTTTTTCAGCCGTCAGATATTCAAAAAGAGACCGCAGCCTCCTTCCTTTTATCAGGCCCTCGCCCGTAAGCGTGAAATCAAGAACTTTCCGGCGGCTTTTTTCGTCAAGATTCATGGCAATCTCCTTGAGCTCATTGAATCTTCCGCAGACATAAGCCGCCGCCACAATCGCCCCGCTCGAGCAGCCAACCAAAACGTCCGGACGGATATCATTTTCTTCCAGAACTTCCAGAACTCCAATATGAGTCATCCCGCGCATCGTCCCCCCGCCAAGGGCCAGGCCGAGTTTTTTTCGCTTCATAGTTTTTTCCCAAGACTAAGTCTTAGGAAATTCCTAAGACTTAGTCTTGGAATTCACTCGGCTATTTTTATTATCTCCTCCGCAATAATCTCTGCCGCTTTGGGATTGTAAAACTTTTTCACCCGTTCTTTGAGTTCAAAGCTGAATTCGCTGTCTTCGATAATTTGTTCAATTTTATGAAAAAATATATTCTCGCCAAGATTGTCCTGTTCGAGAACCACTGCCGCTCCCGCTTGAGAAAAAGCAAAAGCGTTTTGCTCTTGATGCTTGTTGGCCGATCCTTCGATAGGAATGATAATCGCCGGCTTGGCATTGGCCGCTATTTCCGTAAGAGCATTTGCTCCCGCCCGGCTCACCACAAGATCCGCCGCGGCAAAAGCATGCGGTAATTCGCCAAACAAAAAAGGATAGGGATGATAACCGCCGCGGCCAGCCTTGACTCCAAGTTTTCCCGCTTCCTGAATAACTGATTCGTATTCATTTTTTCCGGTAAGGTGAATAACCTGCCATTTCTTGAGGAGCCTTGGAAGAATATTGAGAATAGCGTGATTGATGGAACGGGCTCCCTGACTTCCTCCTATGATCAAAATGACCTTTTTGCCTGAATCCAGAGAAAAAATTTTCACTGCTTCTTCTTTATTTCCGTTTGTGAGTTCCTCCCTTACCGGATTTCCCGTGAGAACCACTTTTCTCTCCGGAAAAAAAGCTTCTGATCTGGAAAAGGAAACGGCAATTTTCTTTGCGAAACGCGACAAAATTTGATTGGCCAGCCCCGGCGTCACGTCCGATTCGTGAAGAATAATCGGAATTCGATAGAGCCAGGCCGCTACCGCCACCGGAAAACTGGCATATCCGCCTTTGGCAAAAACTACGTCCGGCATAAAAACCAAAAGATGCCAGAGAGACTGAATTATCCCAACGGGAATTTTCACCGCTAAATCCGTGAAGATGAGAAAAGAAAAATAGCGCCGCAGTTTCCCGCACTGGATTTTTTTAGCAAGGATAAATTCCTGTTCCATCACCTGTTTCTCAAGTTCGCCATCCGGCCCCAAAAAAAGAAACTCGACGTCGTCTTTGTCTTTTGCAAGTTCCCTTATTTTTCTGACAACGGCTGCGATTGGAAAAATATGGCCTCCCGTACCGCCGCCGGTTAAAACAATTCTCATATTTACATTTTCTCACACTTCTTCGATATATTCAACAAAATCCCCACCCCGATCATTGAGAAGATAAGCGAAGTTCCGCCGTAGCTCACAAAAGGAAGGGTTACCCCCGTAAGCGGAATAAGACCTGAAATTGCAGAAATGTTGATAAGGGTCTGAAAAATTATCCACGAGGTGATGCCGACTGCCACCAGACGCCCGAACATATCCGGCGCTTTTTTGGCAATTTTGAAACCGCGCATGGCAAAAACAAAAAAAAGAAAAATCAGCACGGCCGCTCCGATGAGACCAATTTCCTCGCAGACAATGGCAAAAATTGAGTCGCCAACCGGTTCGGGAAGATAATTGAATTTTTGCCGGCTGTGACCAAGTCCGAGGCCGAATATTCCTCCTGATCCAATCGCCAGAAGCGCCTGATTTATCTGATAGCCGACTCCCCGCGGGTCAAGTTCCGGATGAAGAAAAACCAAAAGCCGGCTCATGCGATATGATTCAAATTTGACAAGCGCGAGAAATGCCGCCGCGCCGCCGGCAATCATCATCGCAATGTGACTGGTCTTTGCGCCGGAGAGAAAATAGACGCACATAGCAACCAGAACTATAATACCCAAAGTCCCCATATCCGGCTGTTTCATAACCAAAAAACTGATTACCCCAATGATCGCCAAAAAGGGAATGAATCCTTCAAAGAGATCGGTTTTCAACTCTTTTTTTCCTTCCAGCCAAGCGGCCAAATACAAAATCATCGTAAGTTTGAGCATCTCTGAAGGCTGAAAGGAAAATGGACCGAGCTGAATCCAGCGGCTGGCGCCCTGAAACTTGAGGCCCAGTCCCGGCACGAAAACAAGCACCAAAAAAAATAAGCTGGCGGCAAAAAGGAGAAGGGCAAATTTTTTCCAGATTCGGTAATCTATTTTTTGAGCCAGAAACATCAAAAAAAGGCCGGGCAGAACTCCGTAGAAAAGCTGGTGCTTGAAAAAATAGTATCCGTCGTTGAAACGATACTGGGATACCGCCACCCCCGCCGAAGAAATCATTACGAGCCCAAAGACAATGAGGGCGAAGATGGTGATGGTGAGAATTTGATCGGGCTTATTATTTTTCACTTTCATAAAAATGTAAAAGCTAAGAGCGAAAAACTAAAAACAACAGCTTAAAACCAAAAGCTTTTATCTTTTAGTTGCCTGCCCGAAGTGTAACATCGTTGCAGACGGGTTGTTTTTACATTTTAGCTTTTCGTTTTTCGCTTCATTGTGTTTCTTTCTCCACTCTTCTATTTTTTTGTGATTCCCGCTCATCAACACCTCCGGTACTTTCCATCCCTGAAATTCTGCCGGTTTGGTGTATTGCGGATGCTCGAGATATCCTTTTTTCAAGAAAGATTCTTTTTTTGCGGATTCCTTGTTACCTAAAACGCCTGGAATTAGTCGTGTTATCGAATCAACAACCGCCATCGCCGGAATTTCCCCGCCGGTCAGCACATAATCGCCAACGGAAATTTCCTCGTCAGCCAGATATTTCGCCACTCGCTCATCCACCCCCTCATACCGCCCGCAAATCAGAATGAGATTCTCATATTTCGCCAGCCTCTTCGCGTCCGCCTGCGTATATCTTTTCCCCTTGGCGGAAAACAAAATTGTTCGTAATTTGTAATTCGTAACTTGTAATTTGGATTTTTTTTGAAAATTGAAAATTGAAAATTGAAAATTTATTGCCTTTAGGCAATTGTATACCGGCTCCACTTTCATAATCATACCGGGTCCGCCCCCGTATGGCGTGTCGTCAACTGTTCTGTGTTTGTCGGTCGTGTAATCACGCAGATTATGAACTTTTATCTTTATCTTCCCGCTTTTCAAAGCACGCTTAACAATACTCTCGGAAAAATAAGAGTCGAAGATTTTGGGAAAAATTGTGATGATATGAAAGGTCATATTTTTCTTGTTTTGCTAAATCATCAATAAAAATCTTAATGGAATTTTTATAATGGAATCGCTAACTAATTCCAATTCTTTGCTTCCGAAAACTAACCCGTACTTCCCACCGGTTTTCTTTAACGTATTTTCAACTTGTCTTGTTTCTTCTTTATTAAATCCAACTTCAATGACAATGTTGCTTCTATCCCTGCGCGTTAATACAAAATCAGCTCCACTCTCGGCCAAGTCATAAGAAAGATTTACCGCGTATCTGCCGTGGCTCTGCAGATCTTTTAAGTAAATCAACGCAAAATAATCTTCCAGCTTTTTGCCTTCAATTCCCGTCAGATAGATGTTGTTTAGCACCGCCGACCTTATAGACGGCGTCACAAAAAGCAGTTTGGGCGTCTTCCTTGTGCTTCCGTACGTTTTCCCGTACGTTTTAACTCTTATCAGCACCCCACTCATAACCAAAACTTCGATTAAACTCTCCAAGGTTTCAACTCGTTCAATTTTCAGAGCGTCTTTTAATTTGCTGTAACTTATTAAATCCGATTGCGCCAATAGATAAAGCAAGTCGCCGATTTTCGCGATTGTTTGAGTTTTAAATCTTTGCAGGGTAATGATGTCTTTCGCGATAATGCCGTCTATAACGCTCTTAATTTTCTCCACTGCCTTTTGCTTATTTTCAATCCTTATGGCTGACGGAAAGCTCCCAGATTCAAAAAAATTCCTTTCGGTATTGGGCAGAACCGATTCTATAAAGAACTTCCTTATCTCCAGTGATTTTATTTTCAATCTTTCAAAAACTTCGGCCGCGTTAGACGAATTAAATAATGCATCTCGCAAGTAACCGGACAGCCCGGACACGGGATATTTAGCGTATTTCAAAATCAAATACTCATTAAACTTCATGGGAAAAATTTCCCAAATATCCGTCCTTCTTCCGAGATCGGGAATCATTTTTATTTGGAGCGCGGAGGAACCGGTGGCTATCACAAGAATATCTTTGTGGCCTTTCGTCCGATCAAAAATAGTTTTAAGAAATAATCCCCAATTTTCATCAAAATGAGCTTCGTCCAAAAGAAGTAAAATCTTTTTTTGCGGTTTTTCAAAACTGAATCCTTTTACCTCTTCGTAAAAATTGAAAAAATCATTTAGGGAAATCTGATCCGCGCGCAATTGGCTTACATCAAGATACAGTTTTTCATCGAGCTTGCCGATGTTGTCTAAAAGATTTCTGTCTTTGGGTTTCAGAAATTTTTCTATCGCGTAGGTTTGCGCCAAGAGCGTGCTCTTGCCTATGCCTCTAATACCCGGCATTAAAACAATTTTTTCTGTTTCCGGTAATTCGTCATTCAGGAATTTTTCAATAACTTTCTTGAATTTTGCAAACATAAAGCGGGTTGGCAGTATCTTTCTATTTTCATTATAAATATAGCCCTCAATCCTTTGGGGTAAATTTGCTTGCCATTTGGTATAAAATTGCTCGATATCTGCTTTATTCATATTCAGTATCTATTATAATAGTAACTGAAATGATGTCAATACCCTATTGCGATAGGAGTGTGGATAACTATTATTTCCCAACATCCGATGTTGGGAGACGGTCAAATCTATTTCTTTGATTTTTTTCTTTGTTCTCGCAACTCTCGAATTTCATTTCGCAGTAAATCAAGCCCCGTCTTCCAGTCTTTAATCATGATTGTCTCCGCGTTCTGATTCCGTCGGAGTTCCATTGTCTCGCGAGCGATCAATTCAATGGCATTCTTTTTGCTTTCATAATTCGGATCATTTTTGTTCAAATATTGACAGATTAACTTTCTAAGAGAAAATACTCTTTGAACTAGTTCTTGAGGATCTTCGGGATATAATAAATCTTTGGGGTTATATTCTATTTTCCTCATAGATGTTTAATAGCTAATATTTTATTACCTTTTATTATTCCATCCCCCGCCGGAATTCGAGCGAGGGGGTTTTTCCTCTTTCAACATCGAATGTTGAAAGGGATTAATCTTAATTATACCTTATTTAATAACAAAAACTAGCCCGGAAAGAATGGCATTGACAAAAAGGTTTTTAAAGGATAAATTATCACGAGGAGTTTTTTGAAAATTTAACGCAATTATAAGCCAAGGGGGGTGCAGGCTATGCAGAGAAAAGCAATTGCGGTTATGCTAACAGCTTTGTTTCTTGGATTAATTTGTCTCAGGGCAGAAACCGGCGTACCGGAGGAGAAAAATTTCACCGAGGTAAATAAAATGCGTGACTCATTCCGAAAACTCGTCGGTATGAAAATAATCGACAATGACTATCTGGCTTGGGCAGCAAGATGTTCGGCGGCTGCAATTTCCGCCAACTCCGAGTTTAGACAATCTCAATACTTTGTCTATGTCGACCGAAATCCGGATCAGCAATTAATCTTCGTTTGTTTTTATGACGCCGCGCTGAAAAAAGTCGAAGTTATTGGCGTTGACAAAGCTTCGACGGGCAATCCAAATCGGAGAGGGTTTTTTGAAACTCCGCTCGGGTTTTTCAAAAATATCCCGGAGATTATGGGCTACCGCGCTCAGGGAACCAAAAACAAAAAGGGTTGGCGGGGTCTTGGCGCCAGAGGCAGCCGAGTTTGGGATTTTGGCTGGCAGAAAACTAATAAAGATGGCTATCCGGTCTTAATCCGACTTTTAATGCATGCTACGGACCCGGATTTTGGCGAAATGAGGCTTGGCCAGACAGACTCAAAAGGCTGCATCCGAATTTCCGCCAAACTTAATTACTTTCTGGATCATTACGGCATCCTCGACAAGGAATACGAGGAGCGAAACAGCGTGAAAAAAATCTGGCTTCTTAAATTCGACAGAGAGCCAGTTGCCTACGCGGGAAAATATGTCCTCGTAGGAGATTCGGGAAGTTTTTGATTCTGTTAAGGAGGATGACTATGCTCATCCTCTTTTTTTTTAACGGATCGCAATAAATCCAGCCCGCAAGGGCTGGATTTATCTTGAAACTTAATTTTGGCGAAGGTTTTTTATATCCCCCGCCGGAATTCGAGCGGCGCCTTAAACCAAATCCCGGAAACAACCTACAAAACTCTTGACTTATCATAATTACACGGCCGTGTTTTTATGATAGATTTTATCTTTTGAAAAAATGTCTTTTGATGACAGTCTCATTGTCGATATTTGTTGCGGTGACCACTCTGACATAAGGTTGGGCTGAATAGAGAGAAATTAGTTCCAGAATGGGCTTTTCGAACGGATGCGGAGAAATGAAGACGCTATACTGGAGCTTTAAGAATTTGAGTGTCTGGAGATGCCCCCGCAGAATGTCGCGGAACAGGCGGTTTTTTTCGGGAATATCGAAGAGGACGAGCCGCCATTTTCCGCCAATATATTCACCGGGACCAGCAAAGCCATCAATATAAAGAACTCTACCATTCCATCTAGTCATAATGGGAAGCCAAGCGTCTAAATATTTTCTTAAAATTTCATGCTTTTCCTCTGTATGTGGTTCTATATTCCAAATTGTGGAAGTGATTTTTGTCATTTTATTTAATTAAGTTTTCAACCCTTTTTGTTGCCTCGTCTAAAATAGGTAAATTAGCTCTTAATAGTCTTTTCTAATTCGGTTTCTATTTCGGTGAACTTACCTTTTGCCTGTTTTATTAGTTGATTTGCTTCTTTCCTAATAGAGATGGCGCGGTTCACTATTTGCTCTTGCACTTTAAGTAGTGGAAGGGGGATTTGTATTTTATCAATAAACTCTTTAGTAATTCCTCCCTGTGCCCCTCCACTTATCTGTCTTTTTAGTTGCATCTGGCCTAAGGCACCATGCAGAAAATAAAAAACATAAAGCGGGTTCGCTTTTGTAGTATCAATTCTTAATCTAAATATATGCTCTGTAAATATACAATTTGGGAACGGGAAATCATCTGAAATTATTGAAGTTTTACCAGTAGTCGCACCATCTTTAGCAATCAATATGTCGTTGGTTTTTAATTGAAGTTTGTTTTTTCGAGCATCATAAAAATCAGAAGAAACATAGTTTAGCTCATCTAAATTGAAATCTCCAGTATCGGTCATATTGCCTATTGTGATACTTGGAATATCCCCAACGCTATATTTGACTCCTCCTTTTGGTGATTTTCCACTGATCAAAGGTTCAACCAAAATGTTTTTCAACGGAACAACATCGTATTTGATTTGCCTGAGGTGTCTTTCAATTAAATATCCCAGGTGGTAATACATTGGGTCAATTCTATCTGCTAATTCGCGAAACTTAATCCAGTATCGTCCTTTGTCTTTATTCTCTATATTTCTAATAAAATCTTCTAAAAGTTCAGGGAGTTCGTTATTATCTGGTCTACCCGTGGCATCATAACCAATATGTTCAGCTACACCAATGAAAATGGGGTAATTATTGCTGATTCTCTCGTCACTATTTAACTTCCTTAAAAACAGAAGGCTCGTTCTCATCCCAGAGCCAGCTTTTCTGAATGCATATTCTGGTAGAGTAATAATGGCGGTAATCTCGAACTTAGTTTTTATAAAATCTCTTACATAAAAATCGGAGGGATTATTTAATATGCCATCGGGTAGGACAATGGCTAAGCGCCCATCTGGTGCTAAAAAGTTGTAGCATCTTTCTATAAATAAAGTTTCTGCTCGCTGACTTGCTTTCTCGCCTGACAACTCAAAGTTTTTTAACTTATTATGCCCCAGTTTATCTTTATCTCCTTCTTCTACCCTATCGCCAAAAGGTGGATTTGTCAGAATGAGTGTGAAAGCCCCGTCTTTTATATTTGGATTTTCAAACTTACTATTTAATGCGGTGTTATATTCAATGTTGGAATGTCCATCGTCGTGAATTATCATATCCATCATCGCCACACGAGCAATCTTGTCGTTTATTTCAATTCCATAAACATTGTAGTGCGAGAAATCATATTTTTTTCTCACAATAGTAGGTGAATCGCCCTTATAATGTTCGTCTATGTCGCTGATGACTTTTTTCATCGAATAAAGCAAAAATCCGCCGCTCCCGCAGGCGGGATCTAAAATCAAATCGTCCTCCTTCGGATTAACTACATTAACCATAAACTCTACGATTTCTCTCCTTGTAAAGTATTGCCCCAATTCGCCCCTAAAGATTTTTCCAAGAAATTGCTCGAACGCCCTACCTTTAGCATCTAAGTCGGTGTGTATCAACGAAACTTTTTGTAGGGTTTCAACAACTCCATAGATTTTATTTGCTGGTATATTTATGGCCTCTGTGAAAACTGCGGAATTAGTTGCCCTCGCTTTCTCATAGATCTTTGTAATTCTTTCTGCCACAATATCGTAATCTTCATGCGTTCCGACTTGAAATTTGTAATACTCGCTATTTTTAGTTGAACGTTCATCATATAACTTGGTAAAAATCATTTTGCTTATTTCATCAAAAGCAACGGAGGGATCTCTTTTCCCGCCAGCCCAAATTATGTTGTGGCATTTTTGAAAAATTCTACTCAATTCACTAAAGTCTACTCTTTGTAGGTCCCATTTTAAATCTCCTCTTTTATATTTATACTCTGGTAATTTGCCATATTTTATAGGAATAGTTTGCATCTTAAATTTTTCTAATTTTGATAGAGGAGGTTTGTCTTTTACATTAAAAACTAGTTCTTCAGTTCCACATACGCAATATAGATATTTCGCATTCAATAGGTTGGAATTTCCTAACCCTTCTCTTTTGGATTCAATTATTTTTGCATTAGTAGAATCCGCCTTTGCCTCAACAACAATAAACACTGACTCCCTGTTATCATCTTCATAAACAACTATATCCGCAGGTAGCTTCGGTTCTCTCCTAGGAGAATATACTTCCGTATCCAGTCTTCTCTCTGGATACCCATATTTTTCAATTAATTCAACAAACGTTTTTGCTCTTATAGCTTCTTCTGGGTCAGTAAAATTGTAAGTTTTTCCAGTAGCACTATAAGTTATTTTTGCTCGGTCCCTTGTAAAAGAAAAATATCCTTTTTCTTCGCCGTTTTTGACGACATTTTCAAAGTCGGAAATTATTTTTTCTTCTGCTTTTTTATATTGCATAAATTTGAGATTATTTATAAACCCTCTGTCTATGTCCCACGCGGACGACAAGAACAAGCAGCTCTTTTTTGTATATATCGTAGATAATCCTATATGGCCAGACGCGATACGAATAAGAACCTTCATATTCCCCTTTCATTTTTTTTCCGACAAACGGATTTTGAGCCAGAATGGAAAAAGCCGCTAAGATCCGATAATAGTCGGCTTTAGGTAGTCTTTCCAGTTTTTTTTGAACGCTTGGCTTTACTTTTAGGTGATACTCCATATTTTTTGCGTGGTTTATCCGCCAAAATAAAACCCTCTCGAGTCAGCAGCTGATCGAGGGAAATCCACTTTTTATATTCGCCGGTTTTGATCGCCTTTTCTGTTTCTTCCAGATCTTTTTTAAGATCCGGAAAATCCTGCACCACTTCCAAAGTTTCCATCCAGGACTCAAATTCTTCCACGGACATAATCACCGCTTTGGGGCGACCTTTCTCCGTGAGAACATAATAAACCCCGGGCCTTTGAACTTCTTCGACAATATCAAAAATCCTCTTTCGGGCTTCGGTGATGGGAATAGTCGTTTTCGCGCGCATATATTTTGTGGTTATTGGTTATATGTACATAATAGCGTACACATATAAATATGTCAAATCAACTTCTTTTCTTTTAGGCTGGTAAAATCATTTCCGGCCACAATAATGTGATCAACGATTTCAATTCCCAGAATTTTTCCGGCCTCAATGAGGCGTCTGGTGATGGCGAGGTCATCCTCTGACGGTTCAGCGTCTCCTGACGGATGATTGTGAGCAATGATAATTTGAGCGGCTAAGTGTTTCGTGGCCGGCTCGAAAACTTCGCGAGGATGAACCAAATTGGCGTTTAGCGTTCCTACGGAAATAGTTTCTTTATGAGTCAGCTGATTTCTGGCATTGAGATAAAGTGCTATAAAGTGCTCTTTTTGATTGTTTCGCAATCCGGTCAGTTGAGCCATGGCGCCTTCCGAGTCATGTATAAAGGGCAAATTAGAGTCATCAACTTCCAAACTGCGTTTTGTCAACTCAAACGCCGCCAAAAGAGTGCAAACTTTGGCGGCATCCAGACCTTTAATTTTTATTAAATCCTGATACTTCAGCTGCAATAATCTTTTCTTGGAATATTTGGCCAAAATTTGTGAAGCAACTTCGATAGCATTTTTTTCTTTCGTGCCGGTTCGTAAAAGTATAGCCAAAAGCTCTGCATCTTTGAGATTTTCGGCGCCTTTGGCTGCTAGTTTTTCTCTTGGTCTTTCAATTTTTGGCAGGTCTTTTATTTTCGGCATATTTTATTTCCTTAAACCATCCCCGCGGGGGATTCCGCCAAGCCCGTTTATATTAAATCACTAGTTTTACCTTGTATAAAGCAAATTTTTAAAGTTATCCACATCCTGTTGAAATTTTTTGCCCCATTTTAGGTAATATTTGGTAGTATAGTGGACTTGACAGAATTTGTGGATCTGCTATACTGATTGCAGAATTACCACGAAAAGACCCCTTTAAGGTTTCGTCCTTACGGGGTGCTTTTTTTATTCAAATTTTGGCTGTCAATAAAAGCATAATTTTTCTGTCCGCCTGTTTTCATGATCTTTTTTTTGCTTAACCATCTATAAAACCCCAAACAAAAACCGCGCTTGTATTCTAGCACGGCTTTTGCGTAAGATAAAGGTTTATCCCGTTAAATTCTGGCGTAGCCAGACCTCGCAAAGCCTGCCCGAAATGCAACACATATCGTTGCAGGCGGGCGAGGATTTAACGGGACTAAAACCCTATGACTAACTACACATTGATATCGTTGACAACTTCGTCAATGCTCTTTTTCGAATCTCTTCGTTCACCTCTTTGCGAACCTTCCGGTTCATTGATTTTGAGGTTGACCCGGGCATTGTTCTTGGCTCCGACCACTCGAAGAAGGGTCCGGATAGCCTTGGCCGTCGCGCCCTCGCGGCCGATGATCATTCCCATATCCTTTGCGTCAACGTCCAAAGTGATGAGAACTCCTCTTTCATCGATCGTCCGGTTGGCTTTGACGGCGTCCGGGGTGTCAACGAGAGCTTTCACAACATACTCTACAAATTCCTGGTCTCTTTCCATCGTTTTCAGATTTACGCTTATAAATTCGGAATCTGGCTTTTCGGGATCGACCTTTGTCCCTCACCACTTTTTGTGATAAATAAATTTCAGCCAGAAACGACTAACAAATAGCCTATTTCACTTATTGCTGAATTACCACGAAAAGTGGTGAGGGACGAGACCCGCCACTTCCGCTTATCATGTATTTTACACAAAATCAACTCTTTGTCAAATAAAGTCGGATTTATTCTTTTTCTTTTTCTTCTTTTTTTTCTGCTTTTTCTTCAGCCGGTTTTTCGGTGGTTTCTTTCGCTTCGTTTTCGACTTTTTCGACTTTTTTCTCTTCAACCTTTTCCTCAACAATTTCCTTTTTCCTGATTTTCACGGCTCTTTTCGGTCCTTTGATAATTCCCTCTTTTACCAAAAGATTATAAGCCGAGTCGGAGCACTGCGCCCCTTTTTCCAGCCAGTATTTTATCCGATCGGCTTTGAGATTTTTTTCTTTCGTGTGCGGATTAAAAAAACCGAGGGCTTCAATAAATCTACCCTTGATCGGTGCCGTGTGCTCGGCAATGACTAGCCGAAAAAACGCCTTATTCTTTTTTCCTTTTCTCGTCAGTCTAATTTTCAGCATACAAAAACAAAACTAAAACACTTCGAAAGTTTAGCCTTCCAGCGGGATTCTGTCAACATTACAGAAAAAATACTAAATACGATATACTATCTTATCCGCACTGCGTTCGTTTTCGTCACTTCGCCGGTTCCGGGTATGGTAACCGTCAATGGGTAATATCCCGTCACGCTGAAGTCGCTCATCCGAAAAGTGCATTTGATATGTTTCCCGTTTTTTGACACATATATTTTTTGAGCTTGTTTGAATCGCTAAGCGGAGAGGATAAGCATCGGCGGAAGAAAAACCAGTTGTCCCGACCACCGTCCATTGGGAATTAGTGTAGCGCATGATGATCACTTTATCCGAAAGGCTGTTAAGCGTGAAAGCGATATATGGTTCTCCGCTTGTCGGACTGAAAGCGATATTATTATAACTCGTGCCGCCAAAACCGACATTTCCGACTGTTTCCCATCCGCTTCCGTTAAACTTTTTCACCACCACCGCGTCGTTTTGATCGCTGTCTTCAAAAATCACATAAGGATAATCTGTCGCCGGATCAAGCGCCATCGAGGAACCAGCTCCATTCGTCGAGACAAATTCATCCGGACCGACGGTTTCCCAATCCCCGCCCACCGCTTTTGCCGCCGGGACAATTCCCCAAACAACAAAAAATCCCAGCAGAAAAAAGCCGAGAATAGAAAAAAGGCTCTTATTGTTTTTGATGCACATTTTGTTTTTGTTTTTTACTTTCACTCCTGTGGGAATTATACCACAAACCCCAAAAAACGCACAAATGGCGGGATTTTGGAGGATTGAGGAGTTTCTCGAAGCCGAACCTCGGGAATAGCCCGTGATTTTTCTATCTTAAGGTCCAGCCTCCGTCTACAATGATCGTTTGGCCGGTTATGTAGCTGGCCTTTTCCAAGGCCAGAAATACAACGGCGTCCGCGATATCTTCAGGTTGGCCCATTCTGGCAAGGGGAATCATGGCAATCGTCTGCTTTTTTGATTCCTCCGTCGAAACTTCATTCGCCCCGGGAGTTTCGATAGCGCCGGGGGCAACGGCGTTGACTGTGATTTTTTTCAGAGCCAGTTCAAGGGCTAGCGCTCTAATCATCGAGTTAATAGCGCCTTTCGACGCGCAATAGTGAACTAGTCCTTCAAATCCCACAAAAGATGCGATGGAGGAAATATTCACAATCCGTCCGCCTTCCGGCAATATTTTTGCCGCTTCCCTGGAGCATAGGAATATGCTTTTCAAGTTCACATTCATTACCTTGTCCCAGTCTTCTTCTTTCATTTGGGCAAACGGGACGAACGGGAAAATTCCCGCGTTGTTGACGAGAATATCCAGTCGGTCGAATTCTTCCACTGTTTTGGAAAAAAGTTTTTCCACTTCTTCTTTTTTTGAGACATCACAACGGACCGCCAGAGCCTTCGACCCGAGTTTTCGCACTTCCTCGGCGACTGCTTCGCAATCTTTCTCGTCAATGTCGGAAATGACGACGTTGCAACCCTCTTTCGCCAGAGCCAGCGCAATGCCTTTCCCGATGCCGCGCCGCGCGCCGGTCACAATGGCTGTTTTGTTTTCTAGAGACATTTTGTTTTATGTTAATTGTTACTTAACTTTTTTTCTATTTATGTAAAACCTACCATTTCCAAGCGGAAAAATCAATCGAATGAACCCCGCACCACAGCTTTACAAACGTGATACTTATATTATTATTCTCGGGGGGATTTCCTCGTATTTCTCCATAAAGTCTGCCATTGCATCTTGCTGTGGTGCGGGGTGAAAGAAAAATAATTTTTTTGTGCTATAATGTTAGTGTAAGCATTAACTTCAAAAAAATGAAAGGCTATGTCGCAAATATAGAAGACGCCACCAAAGAGAACGAGAACTTTCGCAAAGTTCTCTACACGGCTAAAAATAGCCAGCTAGTTGTGATGAGCATCCAGCCGGGTGAAGAAATTGGCGAAGAAGTCCACACGCTTGACCAGTTCATCCGGATCGAGAGCGGAAAAGGAAAAGCCGTGCTTGATGGCGTCGAGCATGAAATCGAAGATGATTTCGCCATTGTCATTCCGGCCGGGACAAAACACAATGTCATCAATACCTCGCCGGACACGCCGATGAAACTTTATACGATTTATTCCCCGCCCGAGCACCGCGACGGAGTGGTTCACACCACGAAAGATGATGCTGTGGCCGACAAAACGGACGAATTTGACGGAAAAACGACGGAATAGCAGTCTTGTAAATATCATCTAAAAAGCGCTCCGATAGCCATCGGAGCGCTTTTGATTGGCGGGCCGGACGGGATTTGAACCCGCGATCTTCTCCGTGACAGGGAGACGAACACTCCAGGCTGTTCCACCGGCCCATTTCATTTATGGTAATTTAAGTGATTCTAAAATATTTTTCAAACCTCTCTTTTTTACGCGATAAAAATAAATTGCCCTTATTACCCTTGTACATAAAATTGTACAGAGCCAGACTATCTTTAACGGAGAAGTATAGTCGATATCCTTGGTGATAGTAAAATGTGCCTCCGGAAACTTTCGTTGCCTTTTTTAACCTGACGTGCAATTCTTGCAAAAACTTCTTACTTCCTGATGTGAACCCTGAAAGTAATGTAGTGCTCTTCTTATTATTCCTATTGGCTCTTACATATTTGCTTATAGTTACATTTCCGTCGCCGTCAAAATACCCTCTTACGAAATGATAAAAATATTTTTTTGGAACTCTAGGTAATCTTACGGTTTTACTTTTATTTGGAGTAATGCCAAGCTGCAGCAAATCATTAAATATTTCTTTACTGCCTATCTGTAATCTATATCTATTTTTCCATTTCCCGTTTCTACCTCTGATGCTTATTTTATGATTAGAATTAAGCAGTTCTCTAATTTTCTCCAATAATTCTTTATCTGTTATTTAGAATTCAACAAAGTGCGCTCCACGTTTATTTTTAATCATCGAACCATCAGCCGTGAAAAATCCAAGAACATAAGCCATTTCCGGCGACCATTTCTTGAAAAAATCTCTGTCCTTTGTTTTGTAAATTGGCATTTATGTTTCTGTTTTTCGTAGCAGGGGTGGGAGTCGAACCCACGACCCCAGGCTTGCTTGCCCCGCACCAATTTTTATAGTACCGGGGGAGAGACTCGAACTCTCTACCTCGGGCTTATGAGTCCCGCGCTCTAACCAGATGAGCTACCCCGGCATCTCCCCTAGTCTATCAGAGCTATAAACAAAATAAAAGCACCGGCGGAGTGCCTTCTTATTTTTTGCGGACGTCTGTTGCGGGGGCCGGATTTGAACCGGCGACCTGCTGGTTATGAGCCAGCCGAGCTACCAGACTGCTCTACCCCGCTATACTAAAATTTTCAATTTCCAATTATCAATTTTCAAACGAATCCAAATATCCAATAGCTAAATGGCCAAAATTCTTGGAACTTAATAACTATCGCTCAATCTAGCAGAAAAATATTGTTTTGTCAATCCGCGATTTTTTGTGCTAGAATCGAGATATGAAAAATCTCAATAAGCGCTTTCCGAAAGGCTTCACTGAAAAACACGCCGCGCGGAAGAACAAAAGGGTGGGTTGGAACGAGAAATGATTTATTGAAGAAAAAGTTGACTATTTTCGCAATTTACGCTATTTTTATACGCTGATCCTTGACAGTCAAATTTACGATAGAAAGGGAGAAAAAATGTCAAAAGTCATATTTACAGAAGAACATGAAGCCTTAGTGCTTCATTATAATCTTCTCGTCAGGCAATTGGCAAGATTGTCCGACGCTATTCTCCACATAATCCGTTTGCATACACGCGCCACTTGTCAAAATTATCAGAGCTTTCGCAACGGATACAAAGCTTTTGCTCAAACGGAAATTGCGGACATAATCCATCAGTCTAAAAAAATCCTCGAAATTCTTGATCTCTCATTTGAAGAAACAGTTCAGATGGGACATGAAAGATATGAGGAAAAGAAGAGAGAATTCATCAAAAGATATCCGAACGATAAATGGATTTGACTCATTTACAAGGAGGAATCATGCCAAAACTGAATCAAAAAAGTTCTTTATTGAAAAAAGCCCGCCTTGAAGCGGAGAGGGAAAACATCCATTCTCTCTGCGACAGGCATATCGACTTATTCACCTTTTTCTGCGCAGGGGATTCTCTTGAAGACCTCGCCGAGGTCAGAAAAGATCCTTGGTATAAAAACCAGGTGCGCCGAATTTCGGACAAATACGGCCTCATCGCGACAATGATATAAAATATCAACCGCCACCAACAGCAGTCTGCCCCGCCTCACTATGCAACAACTCTTCCGCTTTTTCGCTCCCGGGATGGCCGAGAAATTCCTTATAGATTTTTTTCAGCACCGGGTTTTCGTGAGATTTTCGGATGGGCATTCCCTTATCTCGGCTCAATACGCCCGCAATTCGCGCTTTGCGAACTGCCGGGCCCGTCGGAACGGGTTGTCCACCTCCTCCAATACAACCATTAGGACAAGCCATTACTTCGATAAAGTGATAATTACTCTCGCCTTTTTTCATGCTCTCGAGCAAATCTCTGGCATTATGTATCTCGTGAACAACCGCCACTCTCAATTTTAGGTCATCAATTTCGATCTCCGCGCAGCGGGCGCCTGATTCTCCGCGAACCATTTCAAATTCCACTTTTCCAAGTTCCTCGCCGGTGATTTTTTCCACGGCTGTCCGAAGAGCCGCTTCCATCACTCCCCCGCTTTGGGCAAACAGCATCCCTGCTCCGGTTGAAATGCCAAGTGCCGGATCAAATTTTTTTTCCTTGAGTTTCGCCGGATCAATTCTTCTTTTCCTCAAAAGACGCGCCAATTCGCAAACGGTGAGAACCACATCAACATCCCGATAACCGCTTGCGTTCATTTCCTTTCTTTCCGCTTCATATTTTTTTGAAGTACAGGGCATCACCGAAACCGAAACGATATTCTCCGGATTTATTTTTTCCCGCTCGGCGTAATATGTTTTTATGAGCGGCGCCAGCATCTGCTGGGGTGATTTGCAACTGGAAAGATTGGGAATAAATTCCGGATAGTATTTTTCGACATACAAAATCCAGGACGGGCAACAGCTGGTGAACATCGGAAGAGTCCCCTTGTGCTTTACCCGATAAATAAGCTCGTGAGCTTCTTCAATAATCGTGAGATCCGCTCCGAGAACCGTGTCAAAAACTTTGTCGCATCCCAAAACTTTCAGCGCGGCAACCAATTTCCCTTCCCAAAAAGTCCCGGCTGGCATCCCGAATTCTTCCGAAAAAGTGAAGCGCACCGAGGGAGCCGTTTGAACAATCACCATCTTCTTGGGATCGGCCAGCGCTTTTTCGAATTTTTCGATGTCTTCTTTTTCCGTGATCGCCGCCGTGGGACAAACAACCGAGCACTGGCCGCAAAAAATGCAGTCGAGCGGAATTTCATAAGGCGTGCCGATATTCGTTTTGGAGCTTCGGTAATTCATTCCATAAGCTTCAATTGTTTGCATATCGCGGCAGATTTTGACGCAGCGGCGGCATTCGATGCAATACTGGCTGTCCCGGGCGATGCTTGAATTTTTTTCATCCAGCACCACATGCGACCAGTTGTCTTTGAGAAGATCCAGCTCATCTTCACTTTTCAGTTCTTTTCTTCGGGGCACGAATTTGAATTCATCAATGTCGTATTCTTCAGCTAAATTCTGCAGCTCACACCTTCCGTTCCGCCTGCAAGAAGCGCATTTCCCCGCGTGATCCATCCAAAGGAGTTCGAGATTGATTTTACGAGCCTTGTTCACTTTTTCCGTCTCTGTGAAAACTTCCAGCCCTCCGCAAATTTTTTGAACGCAGGCAGGCACCAGACATTTAGACATATTTGTCTCAACCAGACACATTCGGCAGATGCCCTCGCTCGGCAGAAGATCCGGGTGGACGCAAAGCGTCGGAATTCGAATTTCGTTTCGTTTGCAAATAGCGAGAATTGTTTCGCCTTCGTTTGCCTCGTAAATTTTGTTATTTATTTTTATCTGCATGATATTCTTTACGAATTACGAATCCGCTTCGCTCTACGAATATACTAATTACGAATATTTTTGCATTCGTATATTCGTATAGATTCGTAATTCGTAAAAGCTAATTGAATATTTCTTTTCTAAACATTTTAATTGCGTCTCCCCACGCAATCGCCGCAAAATTTCCAAACGGACAAAAAGAAGTGTTCGACAAAGTCCACAAAATGTCCTCAATGTTTTTCTGGTCGCACCCCTTAGAGTCATTGTTCTTCAAGCGCTTTGCGATCTCCCAAAGGCGATATGTCCCTTCCCGGCACGGCACGCATTTCCCGCAGGATTCGCGGTGAAAAAAACTGGCCCAGGAGAAAAGCATTTCTTTTATGTCAACTGACTTATCAACGACCAAAATCGATCCGCAACTCAAAGGATATTCGCAATTTCCATAAATCAAAGGCTGGTCCAGCTTATTTTTGGGCATTAAGCGTCCTGACGCCCCGCCGATTTGGGCAAACCAAAATTCTTTTCCGCTTGTGAGTCCGCCGCCATAAATTGAATTGAAAATCAGCTCCTGAACAGAAATCCCGAGCGGCGCCTCAAAAATTCCCTTATTCTTCACCGCGCCCTCCAAGACAAAAAGCTTTGTTCCCGGAGAAATGCTTGACCCGATTTGGGAAAAAGTTTTCGCTCCCCTTTTTATTATATATGGAATATTAGAAAGCGTTTCGGCGTTATTGACCACTGTCGGCTTTCCAAAAAGGCCGGAAACCGGCGGATAAGGGGGCTTCAATCGCGGTTCACCCCTTTTTCCTTCAATTGTGTTCAAAAGCGCCGTTTCTTCTCCGCAGATATAGGCGCCGGCGCCTTCGAAAATTTTCACTTCAATATCAATTGCCGAGCCCAGAATCCCCTTTCCCGAAAATTCTTTTTCGCGGGCCTGCTCAAGAGCTATTTTTAGAATCTCGGCTGATTTTTCGTAGTGGCCGTTGATGCATATAAAAGCTCTCTTGGCGCCGATGGCATAAGCTCCGATTAGCAAGCCTTCCAGAATTTGATGCGGATTTTTTTCGGCAATGGTTCGGTCCTTATAAACACCCGGCTCCGATTCATCAAAATTGCAAATGAAATATTTTTGATCAGCTTTGGTTTTGGCCGCGAGTTCCCATTTTTCTCCGGTCGGAAAACCGGCTCCGCCCCGCCCGCGAAGGCCGGATTTTTTGATTTCGGCGACAACTTGCTCCAGCGTCCAGCCGCGGATAACTTTTTGCAAAGCTTCATAACCGCGCTGGCGGATATAGGAGCTGATGTCAAGAGGATTTATCTTATCCCAGTTTTTCGTTATTATCTGCATTTTCTATTAATTTCAAATTTAGAATTTAGAATTATTACAGATAGTTTAGTATTATATCATCCACCATCTCCGGTCTCACTTTTTCAAAAACCTGCTCGTCCACCATCACGATTGGCCCGCGGTCGCACAAGCCCCGGCAGCTGATGTATTCAAGCTTGTATTTCGGATGAGCGTCATTTTCGGCTTCTATTTTGAGAAGCAATTCAATCTGCCGGACAATTTCTGTCGAGTTCTTCATCATGCAGGGTCCGCCAGAACAGACTTTAATGATTTTTTTTCCGGATTTTTTCAATTTTATCTCGTCAAAAAAACTGGCAAAGCTGTAGACTTGCGCCAGCGGCAAGGAAAAATACTTCGCGACCTTGAGGCAATTTTCCCGGTTTATGTATTTGTTTTCTTTTTGTATTTCCTTGAGCGCCGGAAGCAAATTTTCCGGTTTCGGCTCAAACTGAAGGAGGATTTTTTGGAGAGACATAAAAGTATTTTAGCATAATTGCGGAAAAGCGGGAAGTTTTGTAAAATATATTGTAGAAAATTTCAAATTTTGAAATTAGAATTTTGAATCAAATTCTAATGACTTAATTTTGAAACATTATAACATTCAAAATTCATTCGAAATTCGAAATTAAAAATTCAAAATTATTAATACCAATCTTGTGCTTCAAAACAACAAACAAGAAACAACTGCGACAACTTTTCCCATCGCAACCTATCAAGTCAAAGATCTCGCCTGGACCATCGGTTTCGTGGTTGCCGCGATAATCTTCCCCGCGCTTCTCGCCCACACTCCCCAGAATCAATGGGTCACCGGAACAATTGTGAACGCCATTTTGTTTCTAGCCGTCTGGCGCGTTGGACTCGTGAACGCGGCTTTGGTCGCCGCTTTGCCGTCTTCGATTGCTCTCATGCGTGGACTTCTTCCCGCCCTGATGGCTGTTTTGATTCCCTATATTATTATTTCGAACATTATTTTAATCGCCGCTTTTTATTTATTAAAAAAATACCCGCTCGCGGGCATTATTTCAGCGTCAATCGCAAAATTTCTCTTTTTATTCGCCGTTACGACTTACTTCATAAAAATCGCCGGTCCGCTCATCGTTATGATGCACTGGCCCCAGCTTTTCACCGCCCTCGCCGGCGGCCTAATCGCGGTTGGAATAATAAAAATACACGTCAAAATAAAACATTTTCCTAACATTAAATGTTAGGAAAGGTCTTTGCGTTTTCATTTCTACGGATTTCGAAACAAATCAATCTTATTCTCCACCACTTTCTGAACCGCCGCGCGGGCCTCGGCCATAACCACCCGCGGATCAATAATATTGCATTTATCATGGGTGAACTGACATAAAACGGTATTAAAGGCAACCCGCAAATCAGTATCAACATTAAAGCAGACTACGCCTCGTTTCACAGCCTCAATAACTTTATGATTCACCCAATCGCTCGCCCCATGCAAAACCAAAGGGATGCTGGGAATCAATTTATTTATTTCCGAGAGACGATTCCAGTCCGGCTCGGACCTTTCACGGAAGAAGCCATGGGCATTCCCGACGGAAATTGCCAAAGTGTCGACTTTTGTTTCTTCAACAAGCCATTTCGCATCCAGAGGATTGGTCATAATTTTCTCCCAATCCGGACTGGGATCTGTTTCTCCAAGATAGGGAACAATTCCGATTTCTGCCTGAACAAAAACGTTTTTGGAATGGGCATAATCAACTACTCTCTTTGTAACGGAAATATTTTCCCGCAGGCTGTAGGCCGAAGCGTCAATCATCACCGAATCAAGACCGACATCGATAGCTCTTATAACAGAATCAAAGCTGTGACCGTGATCGAGATGAAAACCCACTGGAATAGTCGCCGATTCCCGCTCGATTACGGCTTTCACGACGTCAAATATTATACCGTCTCCGCCGTAGTCAAGAGTTTTTTCCGTAACCTGCAAAATGACCGGCGTGTGTTTTTTCACCGCCGCCCGCACCACGGCTTGAGCTTCTTCCATATTAAAAACGTTGAACGCCCCGACGGCATAACCGTTGTTTTTAGCTTCCTGCAATATGTCTTTTACGCTGGCAAGCATAGATCCTAATTTTGAATTTTTAATTTCGAATTTTGAATGAATTTTGAATGACAGAATTTATAATGTTTCAAAATTAAGTCATTAGAATTTGATTCAAAATTCAAAACTCTAGCTTTCGTCTATTATTTTCGCGATTTTCACGAACTCATACGGCTCAAGACTTTCCCGTCCAACCAAAACCCCGTCCATCGCCGGATCCGTGCAAACCTGATTTACTAAATACGATTTTACGTTTCCTCCGTAAAGCAGGCGAATTTTTTCCATTGTTTTCATTGAATACATTTCCGCGAGGGCTTTTTTGACGATGAGCTTGGCTTCAAGAATTTCGTCCGAAGTCGGCAGCTCGTCCGTCCCCACCGCCCAAATCGGCTCATAGGCAATACTTATGTATTCAACCTTGCCCGCTCCGATACCGGCCAGAGAATCCTTGACTTGTTTTTTGAGCACTGTCGCCGTTCGCCCCCCTTTTCTTTCTTCCATACTTTCCCCGACGCATAAAATCGCGTTGAGTCCGCTTTTAAGAATGGATTTTAATTTCAAATTGATAATTTCCTCTTTTTCGTCAAAATATTTTCTTCGCTCGCTGTGGCCGACAATCGCATAATTTGCGCCTGCTGATTTCACCATTCCGGCCGAGATTTCACCGGTATAGGCTCCTTGGTATTCCCAATAGACATTTTGCGCGCCCGCTTTGATATTTTTCAATTCTCTATCCAGCAATTTCTGGAGATATACCACCGGCGGACAAACCACAATTTCCGTTTTCTCGAATTTTTTGTTTCCCGTTTCCTTTTCCAGCAAATCCAAATAGCGCTCGAATTCGGCGGATGTTACGGGATTCATTTTGAGATTTCCGATTACTAACTTTTTTCGCATAACTTCCTAGGAAAACCCGTTAATAGAAAATATTGTAATAGCTGTCACAATAATCCCCGCTGTCATGCATCCCAGAATTATTAAGGGAATGGATCTTTTTAATTTTACGTCGAACACAAACGCCGCGAGAGGCCCTGTCCATCCGCCGAGAAGAGGAATAGGCGTCGCAGTCAGGATAAAAACGGCAAATTCCCCCCATTTTTCAAATTTCTTTTCTCCCCGATGACGCGTGTGCTTGAAGAGCCAGGCAAAAAACTTTTCAAATATCTTAATGTGCCGCGACAAGAAATCGGCAATCGGCGCAAGAACAAGAACAATCAAAATCATCGGCACCAGATTCCCCAAAACCGAGAAAGCGTAAGCCGACCAGACCGGCAATTCGTAAACTTTGATGGCTATTGGAATGGAAGCCCGCAACTCACTGATCGGTATCATCGCGATGAGAAATGTCGCCAGTTCCGGCGGGAAATTTTGAAACCAGGAGGAATAGTCTATGTGAAACATTTGAAATCGCGGATTAAACACAAATTTTAAACAGATTCCGCACAGATAACACAGATTATTTATGTTACCTGTGTCTAATTTGTGTTATTTGTGTTAAATCCGTTCGTAATCTGCATATAATCTGTTTCATGCATTTTCCCTTAATTCTTTTGCCGCTCTCTCCGGCTCTATCGTTGAAATCTCGATTCCCGTCGATAACTCAAATCCCGCCCAAGTCGCCGTATGCGGCAGAATTTCAAAATGCCAGTGATAGTGCGGATAATCTTTCCCGTCACAGGGCGAAGTGTGGAGATAAAAATTATAAGCCGGATCTTCGAGAGTTTCCCAGATCATATGCATCGCTTTTTGCAAAGCTTCTCCCAAATCAATTTTCTCTTCATTCGTGATTCTTTCAAAATAGGGTTTGTGAGCTTTCGGCATTACCCAGACTTCAAAAGCCGCCCGGGCTGAAAAGGGGCAGAAAACCAGAAAATTATCATTTTCAAAAAGCAATCTTTTTTTATTCTGAAGCTCCCAGCCGGCAATCGCGCAATAAACGCACTTCCTGTTTTTTTTGTGATAAGTTTCCGCGCCATCAAGTTCCAGCTTCACTCCCGGTGAAACCACCGGTATCGCCATCAATTGTGAATGGGGGTGTTCGATTGTGGCTCCCGCTTCGAGGCCGTGATTGTGGAAAATTTCAATGTAATTTACCGATTTTTTGTTCATCAGGCTGATATATCTGTCCTGATAGGCATCCACTATTTCAGCCACTTCAATCGGATCAAGATTTGCAATTTGCCGTGTATGGTCACGGGTGACAATCACTTCATGATATCCAACGCCGCTCATCCCGAAATAGGGACCCTCTTCAAAAGATTTGAGAGGCTGGTTTCGGGAAAAAGCCGGATATTTGTTTGGAATAACCCGCAAACTCCAATCGCCGTCGCCGCGGCGGAAAACCAGAACATCCTTTTCCTGCCCTGTTTCTTCCGGAAAGCAAAAGGGGCATTTGTCCTTGAGCGGCGGATAGACCTCGCGCTTTTTTATAAATTCGCCTGGTCTCTTTCCCCTGCCAAGCGCAATTATAACCCAATCGCCGGTGATGAGGTCCTGGCGAAGTTGGGAGATTTTTGAAATTTTATTTTTCTTTTCCTCCGACATATATCACATAACATGGAACACATATCACATAACAATTTTTGTTCCATGTTATGTGTTATGTGTTATGTGAAGGTCAATATTTATATTGACCGCTAATCATTCTCCACTTCACCTGCAATAATTCCTTCAACGTTGAGCCGTAACCGCCCAATCCAGAAACTCCCACCAAACTCTGTCCGGCATCAACCCAGACAACCGGAACCTCGTTTATTTTATAGCCCATTTTTCTTGCCAGAGCCAACATCTCGAAATCTCCTCCCCAGCGATCAACTTTTAATTGGGATACGATTTCCCTCACAGCTTTTTCTGACAGTACTTTAAAACCGCACTGAGTATCTTCTATACCGCGCAGACCCACCAAAAACTGAATGAGGATATTTCCGGCGTTTCCCAAAAACTCCTTCCATTTCGGCTGGTGTTTCAAAATTCTAGCTTCTTTGAGATCACGCGAGCCAATAATGATATCTTCACCCTTTTTCATCAGCGGCCAAAATCCTTCCATATTGGTGATTGAAGTCGCTCCATCCGCGTCCGTGAGAAGCCGAAACTGGCCTCTAGCCTTGAGATAACCCTCGCGAACGGAATACCACTTTCCTCGGTTTACTTTCCGGTCAATCACAATGAGCTTTTTAATGACTTTCGAAAATTCCCGCGCCACGTCAACAGTATTGTCTTTAGAGCCGTCGCTAACCACTACCACCTCATAGGAAATTTCTTTTTTATCCAGATATTTGACAATATCGCCCAGATTTTTCCGGAATTCCTTTCCTTTCCGTCCGCCTTCGTTGTAGGCAGGAATGACAATGGAGAGATAGAGTTTTGATTCGGACATAGAATTTTGAATGGGAATTTTACTACTTGTCATCCCCGCTTTCGCGGGGATGACAGAAAATAAGAGCTATTGCAAATTAACAACTTATGCCTTTATTTTACCACATTATTTCTTTCTATCCAACCAACTCTGCAATATTATCTTCGCCGCTTCCTGATCGTCGTATTTTTTGATTCCCTTCACACCCTTTTCAATTAAATTCCTTTGGGCCTGCTGCGTCGTGAACATTTCGTCCTGATACTCAACTTCGACTTTCAGTTTCTCTTTCAGAAATTCGCCGAGCCTTTCGCTGTCGGATAATCGTAGAGGTTTAACCTCTACGCATATGCCGATTATAACCTTTGAAATATTTTCCTTTTCAATAATCTCCGCCAATTTTTGCAGTAAATTTTTGTCATTATCCAGCGTCCCATACGCAAAAGCCATCCGCGTCTCGCTGTCCGTCATCGCGAGACCGATTTTCGATTTTCCATAATCTATGCCGAGAAATTTCTTTATCATAATAAATTACAATTTAGTTAATACCTCGCACCCTTCCCTCGTCACCGCAACCGTATGTTCCCAGTGGCCGTTCAGTTTGCCGTCGGCAGTTCGATATGTCCAGCTATCATCGCCCAAAACTATTTCCCAACTTCCTTCGTTTATCATGGGTTCCAGCGCCAGAGTCATTCCTTCTTTCAAGATTATTTTCTCCATCCGCGGGTCAGCGTAGTTCAAAATCTGCGGGGGTTCGTGAATGGAACGGCCGACGCCATGGCCTACGAGATCCCGAACCACCGAAAATTCGTTTTTCTCGGCATGAGTCTGAATTGCTTTCGCATAATCATTCAAAGTTACGCCCGATCTAATTTTTTTGATTCCTAACGCCAGACATTCTTCTGTCACTTTCATCAATTTTTTAGCAAAGGAGGATATTTTTCCCACGCCGATCATAATCGTCGCGTCGGTATGGAGTTTTTTATACTCCACACCTATATCCAGTTTCACCAAATCGCCTTCGAAAATAATCTTGTTCTCAAGCGGCAGGCCGTGAACGATTTCGTCATTAATCGAAACGCAAAGGGCTGCCGGGTAACCATGGCCCCGCCCGTTGGGTTTGTAATCAAGAAATGAAGGCTTTGCGCCCGATGAAAAAACAAGCTCGCGGGCAAGCTCATCCAGTTTTTTCGCGCTGACGCCGGGCCGCACATGTTTTTGCAATTTTTCAAGAATCCCGGCCAAAATCCGCCCGCCCTCGCGCATTATTTTGATTTCTTCGGTTGACTTTATGGAAATCATAAGCTATTCTTTTTATACTATCTCAAGGAGGTGAACCATGTTCTTCAAAAGATGGGTTTTAACAAGTGTGATAATATTCACGCTCATCACAACGTTGTCAATTATCTCTTCCATCCGGAAGTTTTCGTTCCTTAGCCCAACGGTTAGGCTTCTTAAAATATCCGGACTGAAGTTCTGGATGAATCTTATCTGGAGAATTGTCATTTTCACTTTGATTTCTGTCTTATCGGGAGTAATCATCTTGGGTATATGGGAGATATTCGATTACCTTTTTGCCGAAGCTGTCCATGGATCGCTTCTTTATTTAGAAAAAATTCCGCTTTTCAATTTGCGTTAAAATACTATTGCGCACTTCTTCAATACTCGGCCTTCCGTCAACTTCAATCAGCAGTTTCCTCTGGCGATAGTTTTCTATCACCGGCATTGTTTCCTCCTCGTACACTTGTAATCTTTTTCGGACTCCTTCGGACGAATCGTCTATTCGCTGAAAGATAGCGCTTGCGTCAATCGGACATTTGTCCTTGTCGCTATAAACATCTTTCCCCATAATGAGCGGGTGCCCTTTCCTGCAGGTCCAGCGTTTTGATATTCTTTTTATTGATTCCTCTTCCGGAATATTTATGAAAACCACCGCATTGATCTTTCGACCGGACTCGATGAGTTCTTCCTCTAAATATTTCTGTTGATCAATTTTTCTTGGCACGCCCTCAAAAATAACTCCCTGCTCCCTTGGAAGCGAATTCAGTTTGAGACGCAAAACTTCTTTTAAAATCCGGCTTGGAACCAAAGTTTTGGTTACATTTTGAATTTGATAAACTTCTTTTCCGAGCGGAGTATTTTGCTTGGCAACTTCCCGCAGAAACTTTCCCATATCGATATGCTCAAGATTGTATTTCTTGGCCAGCATTTCCGCTTGAGTTCCTTTTCCGGAACCTTGAGGACCGAGAATGATGATGTTCATGCTACAGATTATACACAGATTAATTCGTGCCCTAAAAGCCTTCATAGTCTCTCATAATCATCTGCGATTCGATCTGCTTCATTATTTCAATCACGACGCTCACCACGATCAAAAGTCCCGTTCCGCCGATAGTAAGAGTCTGGATATTGGTCAGTCCCTGAACAACAAACGGAAGAACGGCAATCGCGCCTAAGAATAGGGCGCCGGTAAGAGTGATACGGTTCAGCACCCGGTGGAGATATTCAGCCGTCGTCTGACCGGGGCGAATTCCCGGAACAAACCCTCCGTTTTTTTGCAAATTTTCGGCGATTTGACGGGGATCAAAAGTGACGGCGGTATAGAAATAGGTAAAAAGGACAACAAGAATAAAATAGAGCGAGCCGTAAAACCACTGGTTTTTGAAAATATTGTTCACGGAGCTGGCAATATTCGCAACCGCTGGATTTGACGCGTGGATGAAAAAATTAGCAATCATTCCCGGAAAAAGCATAATCGACATCGCGAAAATTATCGGAATGACTCCGGCTTGATTGACCCGCAGGGGAAGATGGGTCGAAGTTCCGCCATAAATCCGGTTTCCCCGCACCCTCTTGGCGTAGGAAACGGGGATATTCCGCTGGCCTTCGGTGATGAAAACAACCGCGGCGATGACCAGCAGCGCGAATACGGCATAGCCGATATACGTGAAAACTTTGGCCGGATCCCAGATAACCAATGTTTGCGAAATTCCAGTTGGAAGTCCAGCCACGATTCCGGCGAAAATGATTATCGAAACCCCGTTTCCGATTTGCTTTTCGGTGATAAGCTCTCCCAGCCACATGAGAAATATCGTTCCGGCTGTCGCCGTCATGATAATCGTTCCCAGTTGAAAACTAGTCAGATTTCCGAGAATATTTTGCGAGCGAAAAAGAGAAATCATCCCGAAAGTCTGAAGGCCAGCGAGAGGCACCGTGAGCCAACGCGTCCACATATTGAATTTCTGCCGGCCGGCTTCGCCTTCTTCTTTGTAGATTTGTTCGAGCTTCGGGACAACCATCGTCAGAAGTTGCATTATGATCGAAGCGGTGATGTACGGCCCGACACCGAGCATCACAATCGAGATATTGCGAAGTCCGCCGCCGGAAAACATGTTCAGCAGACCGAAAAACTGATTGTTTTCAAAAAACTGGCGCAACTGTTCAACATTCACTCCCGGAACGGGAATATTGGCCGCCAGGCGGAAAACAACAAGAATGCCAAAAACGAAAAGAATTTTATTTCTAAGTTCCTTGATTTTGAAAACTTGGAGTATTTTTTCAAGCATAGTAGACGGAAAATTTCCAATTATCAATTTTCAATTTTCAATAAATTTTCAATGATCCAATTTCCAATGTTTGAAAATTGAAAATTTATGAATTGATCATTAATTGAAAATTGTGAATTGAAAATTGAAAATTAAAGTATTTTTCCCCCCGCTTTCTTGATCTTTTCTTCCGCACTCTTCGAAACCAGACACTTTTCAATCGTCAACTTTTTTGTGATTTCCCCGCTTCCTAAAATCTTGACCGGCACTTTTATTTTACGTATTAATCTCTTTTCGCGCAAAGTAATCGGACTCACAACATCCCCGTCTTTGAAATACTTGTCCAGTTTTTCAAGGCTGACGATCTGATTTTTGGGATAGATTGATTTGAAACCGCGCATTTTTGGCAAATGTTCGATGAGTGTTGAACGGCCACCCTCAAAAATCGGGTTGATTTTAACACCCGAACGGGATTTCTGCCCTTTTACGCCGCGTCCGGAGTAGGTACCTTTTTTTCCACCGCGCCCTATGCGTCTTTTGGGCTTTTGATTTTTTACTCGAAGTTGATGAATCTGCATGAATTTTCTTTACGAATTACGAATCAAGTACGAATATACAAATGAATGTGCAAATACCGGTTTCGTGAAATAAAATTGATTCGTATATTCGTATAAAATTCGTAATTCGTAAAGATTATTTCTCTCTCCCACTCAACACTTTCACCTGCTCCAGCGCTTTCACTGTCGCCCTTGCCACGCTCAACTTATTGGCTGACCCGAGCGATTTGGAAACAATATCGCGAATTCCGGCCATTTCAACCACCGCCCGCACCGCACCGCCGGCGACAATTCCCCGGCCGGGCTTGGCCGGCTTGATTAATACTTTTGCGCTTCCCACTTTAGCCTCCGCTTTGCAAGCAATCGTGTTATTATATCTCTTTACTTGAATCATATTCCTTCTTGCACTATTAAAAGCTTTTCGCACTGCTTCACTTACATCCACGCCCTTCGAAACACCAATGCCAACTTTTCCGTTTCGATTTCCGGCTGCCACTACGGCTCGGAAACGAAAACGCCGCCCGCCCTTCACGACACGCGTTACTCTTGCCAATTCCAGAAGCTTTTGTTCAAACTCGGATCGTTCTTTTCTGGAAAACCTTTTTCTTGCCATAGATAAATTCTAAAATATTAGTCCTCCTTCTCTCGCCCCTTCCGCCAAGGCTTTCACTTTGCCGTGATATTTGTATCCGTGCTTATCAAAAAAGACTTTTTCAATCTTTTTTTCCTTGGCAAGCCTGGCAATTTCTTCGCCGACTCTTTTGGCCGTTCCTGCATCGTTTTTTGCGTTCTTCAATTTTCGGCTGTCAAAAGAAGCTAGAGTTTTTCCTGTTTCGTCATTAATAAGCTGCGCGTAAATGTGTTTGAGGCTCCGAAATACGCAAAGCCTCGGACAATCGGCCGTTCCGAAAATTTTTGTCCTAACTCGCCTAATTCTTCTTTTTCTCAAACTATTTTTATTCATAATACTGTTAATTGATCACTAAACCCTGTTATTTTTCCGCCCCCACTGCTTTCTTCCCGACTTTTTTCTTCACGACCTCTCCGACATATCGAAAACCCTTTCCCTTATACGGTTCGGCTTTCTTCAGCGCCCGCAAGGAAGCGGCAAACTGACCGACTGCCTGTTTGTCAATGCCTGAAATTGTCAAAACATTTTTGTCAATTCTGGCTTCCAATCCCCCGGGAATCTCTACTTCTACGGGATGAGAAAATCCCAAGGCCATACTGATTTTCTTTCCTTGCACTGCCATACGAAAACCGACTCCCTGAAGCTCGATTTGCTTTTCAAAACCTTTCGTTACACCCTCGATCATATTCGCAACAAGCATCCGGGTCAATCCCCAAAGAGCTTTGGATTGTTTGGTTTCTTTATCAACGGAAACTTTTATCTCTCTGCCGGCTATTTTTACCTTCGTGTTTGAATGAAACTCAAAATCAAGCGAACCCTTCGGCCCTTTCACGGAGATCTTTCTGCCGGCAATTTTTATTTCAACGCCTTCGGGAATTCCGATTGGCTTTTTGCCTATTCTTGACATGTTTTTGTTACCAAACTTCGCATATTACTTCTCCCCCCATTCCTGCTTTTCTGGCCTCGTCATTTGTCATCAACCCCTTTGAGGTCGAAATAATAGCAAAACCGTATTTTCCTCTGACAAATGGCAAATTACTCTTTCCCGCGTAAATTCTCTGACCCTGCCTGCTAATCCGCCGCAGCCCTTGAATATATGAAATCTGACCGCCCTTTTCATTTTTTATATATTTCAAAACTATTCTTATTTTATTTCTTGGCACTTCTCCCTCCGCAATTTCAGCCCTCTGAATGAATCCCTTTTTTTCAAGAACTTCGGCAATCTTCATTTTTAAATTCGAAAACGGAACCAGGACTTCAGCGTGTCCGGCCCGAGTCGCATTCCTTATTCTGGTTAGCATGTCACTGATTGAATCCATAATATTTACCAGCTTGATCTTTTCACCCCGGGAATTTCTCCTTGACTGGCCAATTCCCGAAAACATATCCGGCACAATTCAAAATCCCGCATATATCCGTGCTTCCGGCCGCAGCGCCAACAGCGCCGCACGACGCGAGTGGAATACTTCGGCTTTTTTTGAGCTCTGGCTTCAGTGGATGTCTTGGCCATTCTTAATTCTAAATTCTTAATTCTTTATTCCGATTTAATCGGAAATCCCAACATCCTAAACAGTTCAACTCCTTCTTCTTTGCTCTTTGCGGTATTCACCACCGTTATCTGAAAACTGAAAACATTTTTCACGTTCTCTGCGACAACCTCCGGAAACACAATCTGTTCTTTGACGGATATATTGAGATTTCCCTGCTTGTCAAAATTTTTCTGATCAATTCCCCGAAAATCACGCACCCGAGGCAAAGCTGAATGCACCAATTTTTCCAAAAAGTGCCACATTCTTTTCCCTCGAAGTGTTAGTACCACTCCAATTTCCTGATTCTGACGAATCTTGAACCCGGAAATCGATTTCTTTGCTTTCGCAAAAACCGGTTTTTGCCCTGAAATAACTTTGAGACTTTCAACTATTTCATCAATAGCTTCTTTTTCTTTCAGATATTTTCCAATTCCGGCATTAATCACCACTTTCGTGATTCTCGGCACCGCCATCACGCTCTTCGCGTCAAACTTTTTCCGGAAGGCTTTGACAACTTCTTTATCATATTTTTGCTTGAGTGTGCTTGCCATGATATTCTCTACGAATTACGAATTTCGTACGAATATACGAATCAATGCAATATCAATGACTATCATAAACTTTTCTTAAATCGTGCAAACAAATTCATTCGTATATTCGTAATTGATTCGTAGTTCGTAGAGATTAAATCTCGCTTTTGCACTTTTTGCATATTCTGAATTTATCTTTTTCTTCAACTTTATATTCAACGCGCGTCGGTTTTGAGCATTTTGGGCAGATTAGCATCAGATTCGACATGTCAACCGGCGCCGGAACTGAAATTCGCTGGCCTTTTTCTCCCTGTCTTTTCGGCCGAGTGTGTTTTTTTACAAGATTAAGCCCATCAACAATCGCTTTTTCTTCTTTTAGCAAAACACGCGTAACTTTCCCGGTTTTCCCCCGGTCCTTTCCAGACAATATTTTGATAATGTCACCCTTCTTTATTTTCATAAACATATAACTACCCTTATACGAATGTATTCAATACCAACCAACAGCTTTCATTCAATATTTATCCTGCAATCAAATCCATTCGTATATTCGTACTTGATTCGTAATTCGTAGAGACTACCAGACTTCCGGCGCCAGCGAAACTATTTTCAAAAATCCCTTCTCGCGGATTTCTCTAGCAATCGGGCCGAAAATTCTGGTCCCTTTCGGCTCCATACCTTCTACAATCACCGCTGCGTTGTCATCAAATTGGATATAAGATCCGTCTTTTCTTCGCAAAGGTTTTTTCTGCCGGACAATAACAGCCCTTACAACAGCTTTTTTCTTGATTGTTCCTCGCGGTTCAGCTATTTTCACTGAAGCGACAACAATATCACCAATCTGGGCATACCGGTGCCTCGTTCCGCCAAGCACTTTGAAACACTCGATGATTTTCGCACCGGTGTTATCGGCTACCTTCAATTTTGTTTCGGCCTGAATCATTGCTGTGATGCTAATCTACCAATAAATACTAATCAACGAATTACTAATCTACGAATGATACTCGTTATTCGTAGATTCGCAATTTGTAGATTGGCATAAGATTCGTTGATTGGCATCACACTACCACCCACTTTTTCCCCCTGCTCATCGGTTTTGATTGTCTGATCTTCACTTTATCGCCGATCTTAAATCTATTCTCCGGATCGTGAGCTTTGTATTTTTTGGTAACAATATATCTTTTGAGATATTTCGGATGAGCCTTAAACGTGTCAACTGAAACAACAATGGTTTTATCCATCTTGTCGCTCACAACAATGCCTTCAACCAATCCCTTCTTTTTTTTGCCCTCAATATGTTTCATACTTTCGTCACATGTTATGTGATTTAAGAATTGTCAATATTCTTGCAATATCTTTCTTAACTTTCCTTATTTCACGATGATTCTTTATCTGTTTGGCAGATATATCAAATCTCATTTTGGCCAGTTTGTTCCTCGATTCAGCCAAATTTCTCTCCAACTCCTTTCTATCTCTTTTCGCCAGTTCTTTAATATCCATAAATATCCATAAAAACAATCTATGTCTTTTCTTCAATTCTTGTTTTAACACTCAACTTGTCAGCGGCCAGTTTCAAGGCTTGCCGGGCAATACCGGCCGAAACTCCGTCCATCTCAAACATAATTCTTCCCGGCTCAACTACCGCCACAAAATGATCAACCGAGCCCTTGCCTTTTCCCATCGGTGTTTCGTTTCCCTTTTTTGTCATAGGTTTATCAGGAAAAACACGAATCCAGACCTTGCCTCCCCGCTGAATATATCTGGTCATCGCGCGCCGCGCCGCCTCAATCTGACGGGAAGAAACCAGACCTGCTTCAAGCGACTTTAGACCAAAACTGCCAAAGCTCAATTCCGAGCCCTTTTTTGACCTCGCCCGCAATTTCCCTCCTCGCTGGCGCTTTCTGTATTTGACTTTTCTGGGCATCAACATGGATTTCTGTACGAATTACGAATTACTTACGAATATACTAATACTATACAATATATTTTTCTGTAATTTACAAATCACTCGTTTGCACGAATTCGTATATTCGTACAAAATTCGTAATTCGTAAAGATTACTCAAATTTCTCCCCCCTGTTCACCCACACCTTCACTCCAATTACTCCATAGGTTGTCTTAGCTTCGGCTTTGGCAAAATCAACATCGGCGCGAAGAGTATGCAGAGGAAGCGCTCCCTTCGAGAGCCATTCGCGGCGGGCGATTTCCGAACCTCCCAGCCGGCCGGCTATTTCAATTTTTATTCCCCTGATTTTCTTGCTCTCTATCGCCTGATCAATTGTAGCCTTCAGCACTCTTCTAAAGGGAATTCTTTTCTCCAGCTGTTCGGCCACATTATGGGCGATTATCTGCGCATTCTCTTCAATGTTTTTGATCTCTTCAACTTCAACCTTGAGTTCTGTCTTGCTATTTTTGAACAACTTTTCCTTAATCTCTTTTTTAAGATCTTCAATGCCGGTTCCGCCACGTCCAATAATAACTCCCGGACGAGCGGTTTTGATGATTATCTTCACCGAACCAACCGACCTTTCCACTTCAATCGCGCCAATAGCCGCACTGCGAAGACGACTTTCAAGAACTTTACGAATGGCGACATCTTCGCGTAATTGTCTGGCATATTCTTTTTTGCTAAACCAGCGAGACTTCCAGTTTGCTGTTATTCCAATCCGGAGACTTCGCGGGTCAACTTTCTGTCCCATAAATTTACATTGACTTTCTTCTAAACACTCTCCTCAAAAACCCCCTGGCGCCGGCTGATTTCTTCTTTTCATCCAAAAATTCTTTCTCGTCTTTTTCTTTTGTAATCTCTTTCTTTTCTTCCTGCGCCTCTTCCTCGCCTCTCTCCTCTTTTCGCTCAATTTCCTCATGTTTTATGTCTTTTATTTCTTTTCTTTTCTCGATCTTTTTTCGTCCTTTTCCTTCAACTTTTTCCGCCAGAACCATTTCGATGTTGCTCGTCCTTTTGAGAATAAGCGTCGCTCTTCCATAAGCCCTCGGCAACCATCTTTTCAGTCTCGCTCCCTCATTTACGATTATATCTTTGACAAACAAATTATCTTTATCCAGCCCGAAATTATTTTCAGCATTGGCAATCGCGCTCTTGAGCAGTTTTTCGAAATCCGGCGCTGAACCTTTAATCAAAAACTTGAGCTGATTTTCGGCTTCCTTTACTTCCAATCCCCGAAGCATTTTCGCTACCAGGCGAACTTTTCGGGTAGATTTTCTGAAATTATTGAGTTTAGCTGAAACCTGCATAGGTGTGATTTATTTCTTTTCTCCCTCTGACACTTTTTCTGCCTTCGCTGTCTCTACTTCCTTTTGGGCCGCTACTGCTTCCAGTTCTTTCTGGATGCGGCCGCCGTGACGAATAAACTTGCGGGTAGGAGAAAACTCTCCCAGTTTATGGCCGATCATCTCTTCGGTCACAAATACCGGAATAAAATCCTTTCCATTGTGGACACCAAAGGTGAACCCTATCATTTCCGGAATAATAGTTGAGGCGCGCGACCAGGTTTTCACAACCGTTTTGTCACCGGGCCGTTTATCCTGTAATTTTTTTATTAACCTCTCATCTATGTAGGGACCTTTCTTGAGACTTCTTGACATTATTTTCTTCTTTTCAAAATAAATTTATCACTATACTTAAACTTCTTCCTCGTTTTCTTCCCAAGCGCCGGTTTTCCCCACGGAGTTTTGGGATGCTTGAGCCCGATGCCCTGCCGGCCTTCACCTCCGCCGTGAGGATGATCAACCGGATTCATCGCCGTTCCGCGAACCGCCGGGCGGATTCCCATCCAGCGCGACCGGCCGGCCTTGCCTATCATTACCGTATTATGCAAAATGTTGCTGATTTGTCCAATAGTCGCCCAGGAATCGGCGCTAGCCAGTCTCAACTCGCCAGAGGCAAGTTTGAGTTGAGCCATATTCCCCTCCACGGACATCAAAATCGCTGACGAACCGGCGCTCCGGGCCAGCTGGGCGCCTTTCCCGGGAAATATCTCCACGAGCGATACTTGCGTTCCAACCGGAATGTTTCTCAAGATCGCCCGGTTTCCTTCTTTTATGGAAGCATTTTCCGAGATTATAATTTCCTGACCGACCTTCATTTTTTCAACCGCGATAGAATATCTTTTTTCTCCATCCTTATAATGGAGAAGGGCAACATTGGCGCTCCGAAACGGGTCTTTCTCAATTCTTTCCACCCTAGCCGGGATATTCACTTTGTCCATTTTGAAATCAATCTGGCGATACTTCTTCTTGTGGCCGCCGCCTTTGTGACGAACGGAAATTTTTCCCTGCGAACGTCCTCTGTCGCGCTTCAAAAAATACGTCAAGCTTTTTTCCGGCTTTCCGAAATCTTTTTCGAGTTTGTTCACCGACATCTGCCGGCGCCCGGGAGTAGTTTTTTTGTAAATCTTAATCATAATTTGCGCGTTGCTACACGCCTTCCGCTGCTCCAATCGTATCCCCTTCCCGAAGTGTTACAACCGCCTTCTTGAACCCTTGCTTCCAGCCAACCTTCCGGCCGTGAATTCTTTTCTTGGGATGGATTTTTATAACATTTACTTTCGTTACGCCGACCCCGTAGTAGCTCTCGACAGCCGATTTTATCTGAAACTTGCTCGCCTTCGGATGAACCTTGAAAACATATTTATTAAATTGTCCCAAACCCGTTGATTTTTCAGAAACCAGCGGTTCGAGCAATATCTCGTAAGCAATATTTTCTTCTTTTTTGACAATTTTTCCGGTCTTCGCGCCCCTTTTCGGTTTTTCAATCCGAGACTTTGATTCTTTTTTCTTTTCAGGCTGAACAGCTTTCAGCTTCTCCTTTTTTTCAGCCGGTTTTTTTTCTGGCTTCTCTTTGCTTTTAAACCTATCGAAAATACCCATTTTTTCTATTTGTACTTACTTTCTAAAAATTTGATCCCCTCTTCACTCATCACTAAGTATTTATGATTTAAAATATCAAATACATTCAGGTTTTCCACGTCAATGTCGTCAACTCTTTGTAAATTCCGAATGGCTCTTTTTGCCAGCCGCTCGTCTCTCGAAAACCCAAAAAGAACACTGCCTTTTAATTTCAAATTGTCAATGGTTTGTTTTATTAGTTTTGTTTTTGGTTCCTTGATCTTCAGGCTATCGACAATAATAATTTCCTTGTCCTTCGCCTTCCCGCTTAACGTGACTGTCAGAGCCTTGCGGTTCATTTTTTTGGGAATCTCCTTTTTGAAATTCCTGTTCTTTGTCGGACCAAAAATAACTCCGCCTTTTCTCCAAATCGGCGAGCGGACGGAACCGACCCGGGCTCTTCCCGTTCCTTTTTGCCGCCAGGGCTTCCGGCCGGAACCGGCTCTTTCCGCCCTGTCTTTTGTATGAGCCAGAACTCTTCGGCGGTTGGCGTATTGAGAAACGTAAACTTGATGAAGAAGCAAATCGTTGGGTTTCAAGCCAAAAACAGATTCGGATAATTCAATATCCTTTACTTTTTCACCTTTCAGGTTATGGACAGGAAACTTCATATAATTTCAAATTTTAAATACCAACTATTTCCACTATTCTTCCCTTCACTCCCGGCACTGCCCCCCGCAAAAACAAAATATTGTTTTCTTTGTCAATTTCCACTATTTCCAAATTTTTCACGCTTGCTCTCACTCCGCCCATCCGCCCCGCCATTTTCTTTCCCTTCACTACGTGTTCCGGAAAACTTGAACCGATTGAGCCCGGCGCGCGCCAGTCATGCTTGTGTCCATGGGAATGAGAAGAGCCTTTGAAACCATGCCTTTTCACCACGCCCTGAAATCCTTTCCCTTTTGAAATCCCCGAGACTTTCACTTTGTCTCCAACTTGAAACTGATTTATATCAACTGCATCACCAATTTTCAAATCTTTAATTTCACCGCGAAATTCTTTAATTTTAAAAAAAATTTCCTTAGCTTTGCGCTTTGCGCTTTGCGCTTTGCGCTTTCGCAATCCGATCTGCACCGCTTCACAGCCATCCTTTTCACTGCTTCGCAGTTGTGTTATGACATTCGGCCCACACTCAACAAGAGTCACATTGAGCGCGCCTTTCTTTTCATCGTATATCGTGCTCATCCCGAGCTTTTTTCCGAGAATAAATTTCATAACATCAAATTTCAAACAAAAAACTGGACTAGATCCAGTCAAAACTACATTATTTTTAGTTTCTGACTAGTTCAGTATCCCGCTTAAATGGGACTTAAAATAGTGTATCCTGCAAATTTTTACTGATCACTGTTCGCTGTTCACTGATCACTGAAATCACATCTTTATTTCTATATCAACCCCCGCCGGCAGATCCAAATTCGTGAGGCTGTCAATCGTTTTTGGGGTAGGATTAAATATATCAATCAATCTCTTATGAGTCCGCATTTCATATTGATCGCGGCTGTCTTTGTGAACAAAAGTAGATTTATTGACCGTGTATTTTCGAATCTGGGTCGGCAAAGGAACCGGACCGGCAATTTCCGCGCCGGTGCGCTCCGCTGTTTCCGCGATTTGCCGCGCTGAACGATCAATCACTTTGTGATCGTAGGCTTTGATTTTAATTCTAATCCGAGACTTTACTTCCTCTTCAGCAGTCTTCTTGATTGCCATCTGAAATTTGGAATCTTAAAAAATTGTTAAATAATATTGCATGTCATTGTGAGAAGCTCCCGACAGGAAGCGACGAATCGATCCCGAGGAATGCAGGAAAGCACGAGATCCTTCGCATCCGCCTCTCAACCAGCGGATACTCGGGATGACACTCGCAGTGTCATTTTGTAATCTTTGTCGCCACTCCCGCGCCGATCGTCTTTCCGCCTTCGCGAATGGCAAATTTCATCCCGTCCTCCATCGCTACCGGCGCCATCAACTTTATTCCCAAATTCACCGTGTCGCCCGGCATAACCATTTCCGTTCCTTCAGGAAGAGTAACGTCCCCCGTCACATCAGTGGTACGAATATAAAACTGCGGCTTATACCCCTTGAAAAACGGGGTATGGCGTCCGCCTTCCTCTTTGGTAAGCACATAAACTTCTCCTTCGAATTCGGTGTGAGGAGTGATTGATCCGGGTTTCGCCAGAACCTGTCCTCTTTCCACATCTTCTTTCTTCGTTCCGCGAAGAAGAATCCCGGCGTTGTCACCCGCCTGGCCCTTGTCGAGCGTCTTGTTGAACATTTCAATCCCGGTGACAATTGTTTTGGTTGTCGGGCGGATTCCCACAATTTCAATCTCATCGTTGAGATTGACAATACCTCTTTCAATTCTTCCGGTCACAACAGTCCCGCGGCCTTCGATTGAGAAAATATCTTCGATCGGCATTAAATACGGCTTGTCAACATCGCGAACCGGCTCGGGGATGCTTTCATCAAGCGCCTTGATGAGATCAAGGATTGGCTTGGCTGCTTCGTCATCCTTCGATTTTGCCCCAAGAGCCTTAAGAGCCGACCCGCGGATAACCGGAACCTTGTCGCCATTGAACTCGTATTTCGTGAGAAGTTCGCGCACCTCGGCTTCAACCAAATCAACAAGTTCGGGATCATCCACCATGTCAACTTTATTGAGAAACACGACAATTGCCGGAACACCAACTTGACGGGCAAGAAGGATGTGCTCTCTTGTTTGCGGCATCGGGCCGTCGGTCGCGCTTACAACGAGAATAGCTCCGTCCATCTGCGCGGCGCCGGTAATCATATTTTTGATATAGTCGGCGTGACCCGGACAGTCCACGTGAGCGTAGTGGCATTTTTCCGATTCATACTCCACATGAGTGGTAGCGATGGTGATGCCGCGCTCCTTTTCCTCTGGAGCATTGTCAATATCGTCAACCGACTTCTTTGAAGCGGAAAAGCCGGCCAGTCCCAAAACGTGAAGCATAGCTGCGGTTAAGGTGGTTTTTCCATGGTCAACATGGCCAATGGTTCCGACGTTTACGTGAGGCTTGGTTCTTTCAAATACTGCTGCCATAATTTTCGATTCTTGCGAATTAGCACAGATTCACCCCGCACCACAATCAAAGTGGTACGGAGCGATTTATCAACCTGCATCCCGTTCATCAATGCAATTGTGGTGCGGGGCAAGCTTCCAAATCCATGCCGATTCGTTTCGATTAGATTTTATTAAGATTTATTATGATAAATGCTGTAAAATTATTATAAATCAAGTTTTATTTTTTGGCAAGCACCCGTTACACATATTCAATATTCTTCAAATCATCAATTTCGTCAAGCGCGATATCCTCGTCTTTGCTTTGCCCTTCCCGCCACAAAGAAATATCAGCGTTAATTCTATCAATAAGCTCTTCCTCTGTCAATGCCTGAAGCTGCTTTTTGCCAAAAAATGCTTCCTTGTACTCCTCAAAGCCCATAATGATATATTTCGGTCTTCCATCCTCAACAACAATGTATCTTCCACCCACCAGTTCAATTATGTCTTTAAGTTCCTTTGAAATCATAGTTATTTGCCACTTTTAATCTCCTCAGCAATGTTTCCCGGCACTTCCTCGTAGCGGTTAAACTCCATGTTGTAGTTTGCCCGGCCCTGGCTCATTGAGCGCATCTGGGTCGCGTAGCCAAACATTGAAGCAAGCGGCACGAGCGATTTGATGATTTTCACCCGCGCGTTTCCCTCACCGCGATCTTCTATCTCCTGAATAATTCCTCTTTTCGCGTTCAAATCACCTACCACATCGCCCATAAAATTTTCCGGAGTAATGACTTCCACCCTCATAATCGGCTCAAGAATGATGGGACTCGCTCGCCTTACCGCTTCCTGAAGCGCCATTGAACCGGCGATTTTGAAAGCCGCCTCTGATGAATCAACATCATGGAAGGATCCGTCGTACACCGCTACTTTCATATCAACTAAAGGATAGCCGGCCACCACCCCTTTGTCCATAGCTTCTTTCACGCCCTTTTGGATAGCCGGAATAAATTCCTGGGGAATAATTCCTCCTTTTATTTCATCAATAAACTCAAATCCTTTTCCTTTTTCGTTTGGTTCAACCCGCAGCCAGCAGTGGCCGTACTGCCCGCGCCCGCCCGACTGGCGGATGTATTTTCCTTCCGCCTCGGCGATTTGCTTGACTGTTTCTTTGTAGGCAACCTGCGGCCGGCCAACGTTCCCCTCAACTTTGAATTCTCTTCTCATCCGGTCAACGATAATATCAAGATGCAGTTCACCCATGCCGGCGATAATTGTCTGTCCCGTTTCTTCATCCGACCGAATGCGGAAAGTCGGGTCTTCTCCGGCCAGTTTCTTGAGCGCGACTCCCATTTTTTCCTGATCGGCTTTCGTTTTTGGCTCGATGGCAATTGATATTACCGGTTCAGGAAAGGTAATCGACTCCAAAATCACCGTGTGTTCCGGATCGCAAAGCGTGTCGCCGGTAGTCGTATTTTTCATCCCGACCAGCGCTCCAATGCCGCCGGAGAAAATTTCCTGCATTTCTTCCCGGTGGTTCGCGTGCATGCGAAGAATGCGGCTGATTCTTTCTTTTTCGTCTTTCGTGGAGTTGAGAACGTAAGAACCCGCTTTTGCCGTTCCGGAATAAACCCGAAAAAAAGTAAGCTGTCCCACAAACGGATCAGTCGCGATTTTGAAAGCGAGAGCCGAAAAAGACTCGTTGTCATCAGCTTTCACTTCAATTTCCTTTTCAGTCTTTGGGTTAATCCCTTTAGCCGGAGGAATATCAATCGGCGAAGGAAGGTATTCGACTACGCCGTCAAGAACCGGTTGAACACCTTTGTTGCGAAGGGCCGAGCCGCAATAGACGGGATACAATTTCCCGGAGATTACTGCTCTCCGAAGAGCGCTCTTCAGTTCAGGAATTGCAATTTCTTCGCCGCCCAGAAACTTTTCCGTGAGCTGGTTGTCCGTTTCGGCAATTTTCTCGACCATTTTTTCGCGCCACTCTTTGGCTTTCTTAGCGAGATCTGCCGGAATATCCTCTTCTTTCACGTTCTCTCCTTTATCGCCTTCAAAATAAACGGCTTTCATTTCCATGAGATCAACAACGCCCTTGAAATCACTTCTTTCTCCAATGGGAATTTGCACCGCCATCGCCTTGGGACTTAAGCGGTTCAGAATTGAATTCAGCGAGAAAACAAAATCCGCTCCCTCTTTGTCAATTTTGTTGATAAAACAAAGCCGCGGCACGTTGTATTTGTCGGCCTGCCGCCAGACTGTTTCCGACTGCGGCTCTACTCCTTCTTTTCCGTCAAAAACAACCACCCCGCCGTCAAGAACCCGTAAGCTTCTTTCTACTTCGACCGTGAAATCGACGTGCCCAGGCGTGTCGATGATGTTTATCTGGCAATCCTGCCAGTAGCAAGTCGTCGCGGCCGAAGTAATCGTGATTCCGCGCTCTTTTTCCTGCTCCATCCAGTCCATCACCGCTTTCCCCTCATGCACTTCGCCGATCTTGTGCGAAATTCCGGTATAAAACAAAACGCGCTCGGTAGTAGTGGTCTTGCCGGCGTCGATGTGGGCAATAATGCCTATATTTCTGTATTTTTCAATAGGATATTCTCTGGCCATTTTTTTTAAGCAAAGTGCGCGAACGCCTTATTTGCGTCCGCCATTCGGTGGGTGTCTTCCCGTTTTTTCATCGCGGCTCCAGTTTTTTGAGAAGCGTCAATCAGCTCCAAAGCCAGTTTTTCCGCCATTTTCTTGCCTTTTTTGGTTCTTGTGGCGCTGATTATCCATCTCATTCCCAAAGTCGCCCGGCGATCGCCCAAAACTTGGATCGGAACCTGATAATTCGCTCCTCCGATCCGGCGGGATTTCAGTTCAACCAGGGGCGAAACATTTTTGATCGCCTGTTCAAAGACGTTTAGTCCGCCTTTTTTTGTCCGGTCGTGGATTATTTCAAAGCAGTCCTGGATAATTTTCTCCGCGATGCTTCTCTTTCCTCTTTCCATCAGATGCCCGACAAATCTTCCCACGACAAGACTTCCATATTTTGAATCCGGCTTCCAATTTTTTCGGTATACGCGTTTTCTTCGTGGCATAAACTTTATAAAATTCTAAATTCAAAGCACTAAATTCCAAATAAATCCAAATATTTTAATATCTCAGCCAGAGGCTGATCCGCCTTTGGCGGAAAATTTTCAAAACGTTTTGGATTTTGGTTATTTGTATTTTGATATTATTTTGGATTTGGAAATTTGAATTTTTAACTTTTCGGTTTTTTGGTCCCGTATTTCGAGCGGCTGCGTTTTCTGTCTGATACTCCCGCCGCGTCCAGCACGCCCCGGACAACATGATAGCGCACCCCCGGCAGATCCGGCACCCGTCCGCCGCGGATCACCACGATTGAGTGTTCCTGCAGGTTATGGCCGATTCCCGGAATATAAGCCGTCACTTCCATTCCGTTGGTGAGGCGCACTCTGGCAATTTTCCTCAACGCCGAATTTGGTTTTTTGGGAGTGGTTGTCGAAACTTTCACGCAAACTCCCCGCTTAAACGGGCTATTGGTGCTGATCGGGCGATTTTTGAGCGTGTTAAAAACCCTCGTCATTGCCGGCGATTTGGTTTTAGCCTTCTGGATCTTGCGCGGCCGTTTTTTGAGTTGGTTGATCGTTGGCATAAAAATGTCAAAACTAAAACAAGTGCTAGTTAGCTAGCAAAAGTTATATTAAAGAATAATAAATTAATTGTCAATAATTTTCGCAGAAAATATGATTCAAATTCCGACTATAGCCCTGAAAAATACGGTTTGAATCGAATGGATGAGCGTTCCGATAACTCCGGAAAAAAGGATTATAAAAGGGATGAGAAAAAAGAATCCATATTGTTCAAGATATATTTTCGTCTCTTCGCGAATGGGAAAAAGCGCGAACAATAGTTTCGAACCATCCAGTGGCGGAAAGGGAATTAAATTGAAAAAAGCGAGCATGATATTAATAAGGATGACATAATAAAAAACGACGAACGTAAAACTGCTAAAATCCGCCGAAACATTCCCCATAATAAGCAGCGCCTTGAGGACAAATCCGAAAATGACCGCAATTATTATGTTTGACAAGGGGCCCGCGGCTCCCACCATAGCCGGACCATATTTTTGGTTGCGAAGATTATAGGGATTATAGGGCACGGGCTTGGCCCAAGCGATGAAAAAAGGCGATCCCGTGATAACAAGAAGCAAGGGCAAAATAACCGAGCCAAACGGATCGAGATGGCTGATGGGATTGAGCGTCAAGCGACCCATATATTTCGCCGTCGGATCCCCGAGCCACAACGCCGCCAGCCCATGAGAGACTTCGTGAACCACTGCCGACATTATTAGAATTGGAAGAATAAAAATATATTCCATATCCGGTAGTATAATTTCAGATTATTTATGTTTTCAAAAATCCTAAAGTTCGACTTTAGGCTTCCTCGGCGTTTGCTAAAAATCTTCTCTTATGATATATTGGATTTTGTAATCAAGCAACCTAAGCTCACAAATTTTACACAAATTAAAAACACGGATTTCACACGGATAACACAGATTATAATTTGTGTCCTCTGTGTATAATCTGTAATCAATTTGTGTCAAATCTGTTATTCTTTATGTCACGAACTTGCCAAGTCTGCGGCCGCGGACCCCGCTCCGCCCAAAGCCGCTCCCACTCCAACATCGCCACCAAAAGAACCATGGCCATCAATCTCCAAAGCAAAAAAATCGCCGGAAAGAGCCTCAAAATCTGCACCAAATGTCTCAAAACCGCCGCCAAAGAAAAATAGTCGCCGACGAGGTGACTATTTTTTTTGCTAAGATGCCTGATATTCAAAGTTCCACATTTTTTATATACCTAGCAAATAAAACCACTTTCTTTGAATCTGCTGGATTGAATAAAAACGGCTCCACATCTTTGGCCAACTCTTTGAAATCGAGCTTGTTTTCAAGAGTCAATATTTTTTCTTTCAATTCTTCTTTTCTTTTTATCTTCAATTTCAACTGAAGATAATCATAATTCGGTTTTGTTTTGGAAAGCAAAAAGACCGCGTCGTAGAAATCTCTACCCTTCGGGACTTTGCGGTTGAAAATGGCAAATATTTTCTGCGAAAGAACGATATCCATCGGAGTGACATTTATTTCCGTGAACACATCGAACTTGTTGAGAATTACTTTGTCCGGCTCATACTGAAATCCATGCGGTGCGGTATCGAGCTGGATGAGAATTTTTTCTTCCTCATAGCCCGAAAGCCCGCTGTCAAAAAGCAGTTTCGGAATGCGCACATAACAGCGATAAGCGTCCTTGAATATGTTTCTGACTTCCACTTCATACCCTTCCAGTTCCAGATGTTTCTTGACCAGTTGGGAAATTTCGTCAAATTCTTTTTCCTTGAGTCCGAAATTATCAAAATCCAAATCCTCGGAAAATCTGGCGTTGTCGCTCACAATGCGAAGCGCCGTGCCTCCCAGAAACGAGAGTTTGTTGGCATATTTCGAATTGAAAATGATTTGCAGAATTTTGTACTGCAAATATTCGCGCAGGATGTTGCGCTTGAACGCCCGAATATTTTCGGGATAATATTTTTCGATTTCCACGAGACTAAGCATTGATATATTTGATGAAACGATTGATTCTTTTTTCCAAAGATTTGCTGTGAAATTGAGCCAGATAGTTCTTGAACTTTCCCGCATCAACCTTCTCCTGAAAACTGTTTTTGTTGATCCGCAGTTCTTCAAATTCCGCTTCCGTCTTGAGCGCGGGGTTGATGTAGAAGTAGTCGAGTATGGCTTTTTCGATTTCCGCGATCTTCCATGCGTGGTTTTGATATGGAACCAATTGATAGCCAAACATCAATTCCGGCTTTATTCTCCGATAGCTGAATTGAGCCAATTGAGATTTGAAGGTGTATGTTTTTCTTGACGTCACTGAAGTCACGCCATAAACGCTTTCCGGAATAAGGCCGTGATATGACAAAGCCATTTCGAGCGAAATATATGAAGGATCATGAATCTTGTTGGCAATGATGAATAGAACCGGTTCATTGATTTCCGCGTCAGAGAAGATATAGTATCCCTTGATGATTTTCTTGATATAGCCCTTCTTCTGCCATTCACTAAGTCGTTGATTATAGAAACCCGGATCAACCTTCGAAATATCGTTGGCAGAGAAGATTATAAAATCTTTCAAATTGTCCTTTATTTCCAAATATTGCATATTTATTCCATATTATTCCTAAAAAGCGGAACTATATGAATAATTTTAGCATAATTTAAAAGTCTGTCAAATCTGCACGAAGTGCCTCAAAACCGCCGCCAAAGAAAAATAGCCGCCGATGTCGCATCGGGACTATTTTTTTGCCAAGGTCAAACCTTAGTGAAACTCTAAATATCTAAATGGTGTTTATATATTGCTTTTGTTGACTGCCTAATTGAAATTTACATTGTATATTCCAATGATACATTAGAACATTGTTTTTAAGATAATCTTTTTCGACTTTGCCATTTTCTGTTCATCGATCCCCAATTCCTCGATTCGAGAAGTATTTTTGACAAGCGCCGCCAAATCTTTATGCAGCTTATCCATGCCAAGTTTCTTGATTTGAGCCAAATATTTTGTCGCATCAAATTCCGGGAGAAAAATCAGGCTGAAAATATCCAGTTCGTCTTTTCTGCCCTTGGCGCTTCCTCTTCGATTTTCCCAAGCGAAGAGTTTCAGCAAAAACAGCATTTCCAGCTCCGGCACGACAAATCCTTCGCGCGCGATTGACTTTTTCTGAATTTCTTGGGCATCGACCCCCAGCTGGGAATAATGCGGAAGATAGATATCAATATCAAATTCGCCGGTTTTTATCTCATATTTTTTCAAGCGATCGTTCTTGAAAACATCAAAGCTTTCTCTCAATTTAGTGAGTTCGCCGTAATCAATAATAATGTCGATATCTTTTGACTTCAATGCCCGGGTATAAAGATATACCGCCCATCCGCCAATGAGAATGAATTGATAATCCCGCTTTAGGCTCTGAAGAAATTCATAGCTCTTTTCGGTGACAAGGCTGTGATAAAATTGCATATTTTTTAGGC
>Ga0210016_1000029_pt1 | contig 90430 bp, 88 predicted proteins | sample CryGeyCG2014_300_FD_185454 | JGI IMG/M metagenome (GOLD analysis project Ga0210016, IMG submission 185454) | Groundwater microbial communities from aquifer - Crystal Geyser CG02_land_8/20/14_3.00 (SPAdes) (version 2) | ecosystem: Environmental > Aquatic > Deep subsurface > Groundwater | place...
ATTTCTAATTAATGTTAGTTTTAACTAATAAATTTCTCTACTTGAATTTTTAATTGTGTCTCTACTCCTAAACTCTTATTTTTCTCACGCGATACTCGATACTCGATACGGATTACTATCTGCTAACGACTAATTTGAACCTTTATATATTTAGTGGTAGTTTTAAAAGGTTTAAAAGGAGATCCTCCTCCTTTATAGAATTTAGTAAAAAATTCTACATACTGTAAACGCGTTGAATGAACAAATGCACCCATAACACCCAGTACCATATTAAATAAATGTGCCGCTAAAAAAACTAAAGTTACCAAAATAATACCAATAAATGGCACCTCCTTAAAAAATAATACTGAAGTATTTATTACTACTGCTAAAACTGCAGTTGATAATCCTAAAGCAAATAATCGTGAATAAGATAGAATATCACTAATATATCCTATAAGATTATATAAACTTATAATCCCAACAGCAATCTTTAATATAATATTTTTATTTGACCTTCCTTGGGTAATAACTACAGACAATACTCCGGTTATAGTTAAATATTTTGTAAATATTTTAAAACCCACGGGGCAAGTAATAGTATTTGCAATTATATATAAAAGTAGGCCAGAAATTAATAATAACCACGAGCCTTGATCCATTAAACCTATTTTCATTTTACTTTCTTTAATATTTGCGATTAATTTAATAATAAATCCAGTATAAATTTGAATTACTCCCAAAGATAGAGATATTAACAATAAAGGCATAGGATTTTTTATAGGATCAAGCAAGGATAATTTATCGATTAAAAAAGTTTTTAGAAACAAAATATTTGGGGGAAGATAATTAAGTGCATCACCCATCCAACTACCCATGATTGCTCCAATAATCAAAGTAGATAATCCGCATAAGAAAAATAATTTTATAAATTTTTTAGTTGTCCCTTTAAATTTGAACTTTAATAAAGCAAAATAACATAAAACAGCCATAATTAAACCATAACCGGCATCGGATAAACATATTCCAAAGAAAATAAAATAAAAGGGAGCAAATAAAGGGGTAGGATCAAATTCTTTATATTGAGGGATACCATATAACTCTGTAATTGATTCAAAAGGTTGTATAAATTTATTATTAATTAATGCAACTGGTATATTATCATTTTCCTTAGGGTTGCTAAAAATCATTTCCAACTCTTTATTTTCTTCAAATAATTGCTTTTTTAGTTTATTGATATCTTTTTCTAATATCCATCCTTCAATAATTATTACTTTTTGGGTCTGTTTTAAGTATATTTCTATATCTTTTCTACTTTTACAAATATTTAAATAATCGAAAGCAAGGTACAATGATAAATTTTCTCTATATATCTTTTTACTTATATCAAAAATATCCTCTCTTTTTTTCTCAATACTTTTTAATTCCTCAGAAATGTCTCTTAAAATATTTTTTGGAGTTCCACTGAATTCCAAGGGAAAATTAAAATATTCAAAATTGTATTTATTTAAGATTTTATTAATAAAATGACAATGTTCGGAAATTGAAATAATTATCATTTTATACTGTTTATTATTTTTATCAATTTTTTTTATTTCAATTTCTTGTCCTATTTTTTTTATTTCTTCTAAACAAAAAATATAATTTTTTAAAGGGATTTTACCTAAAATAAGTTTGGTATTTTTTGTTCCTTCTAAATCCTCTATTTTTATATCTAATTCTTTCCATTCTTCCAGGTGTTCTTGTAGATTTTTAAGATAGTTTTCTCTATTTTTTAGTTCTTTTAGGGTTCCATCTAGTTCTTTACATTTTCTATAAATATTTTTAGAATCAAAATTAGAAAATAAAAAAGCCAATTTTTTATAATCGTATATATCTTTTAAAGGATCTATAGATTTACCAGATTTTTTAGAAATATCTTTAAAATCAGAAAGGTAATCTATACAATATTTTACTTCTACCAATGCAGAATCAATCTCTGTAGCCTTTATTTTTTTATAAGTTAATAAATCTGAGGTTGCTAATTTAGTTGTAACATCCGTTATTTGAATACATCCTGCTTTTTGAAGTTCTAAAATAACCTTATCTTTTAATTCGATATGAGTGAAGAGATTAACTTTTTTTACTTTACATATCGCCATTATCCCCCACCACACCTTTAACTATTATTTTAACCGTGTCTTCCATCTTTTTTATTGCCTTTTTATATATCTCTTCTTTTTCTATTTCGCTTTTTTTGATAATATTTTCTGCTTCCTTTTTTGATAATATTTCTTCTTTTTTTATTATTATTTTTCCTTCTTCAATGGTTTGTTTTTTAATTTTCTCTATCAATTCATCTGCTTCTCGATGAGCCTCTTTAATAATTTTAGCTGCTTTATCTTCCGCATCTTTGATTATTTTATCAGCAACAGCTTCGGTTTCTTTAATTTCTTCTATAAGCTTGTTTATCAAAAATTTCACCTCATTAAATGGTTTAAAAATATATATTAATTAAAATTATATAATAATAATTGTATTAAATTTATATCTTATCTGACATATTTTTTATTTCTTCTATCAATTTTTTTACTATCACTTTTTCACTAAATTTACCTAATATTTTACCTTTTTTAAAAAGAACTCCAGTTTTTTCATGATAAGCAATTCCTATATCTGCTTCTCTTGCTTCACCTGGACCGTTTACCATGCAACCCATAACTGCAATAGTTAATGGTTGGTCAATATTACAAATCTGTCTTTCAACTTTTTTTATAATTTTATTGAGGTCTACTTTGCATCTTCCACAAGTAGGACAGGAAATTAAATTTGTGCCTCTTTGTCTGAGATGTAAAGCTTTTAATATTTCATAACCTACTTTTATTTCTTCTATTGGATCACAAGTAAGTGATACTCGGATAGTATCCCCAATTCCTTGGAATAATAGTGAACCAATCCCAACAGATGATTTAATAATGCCTTGAAAAGGAGGACCTGCTTCAGTAATGCCTAGATGCAAAGGATAATCGTATTTTGAGGCAAAAATATAATTTGCTTCAATAGTATCAATTACGTTGGTAGATTTAATAGAGAAAATTATATTATGATAGTTAACTTCTTCTAATATCTTGACCATATTATCAGCACTTTCCATTAAAGCTTGAGGAGTTATTTTTTTATATTTTTTTAGTATATCATTATCTAATGAACCTGAGTTTATACCAAATCTAATAGGTAAATTTTTTTTCTTTGCTGAATTTATAATTAATTTAATTTTTTCATAATTTCTAATATTTCCAGGATTTATTCGTAATCCATCTACGCCAAATTCGATAGATTTTAAGGCCAATTTATAATCATAGTGAACATCAGCAACTAAGGGTATATTAATTTCTTTTTTTATTAAAGGTAATGAATAACATGATTCCAGGTCTGGAACTGCCACTCTTACTAACTCACAACCTTCTTTTTCCATTCTTTTTATTTGGGATACTGTATCTGGTATATTTTTCGTATCAGTATTGGTCATTGATTGAACTGAAATCGGAGCATTCCCTCCAATTAATAAGTTACCCACTTTTATGCTTTTAGTTTGTTTTCTCGTATACATCTTATCTAATTTCCTTATTTTTTTATTTAGCGAAAATCCTTAAAATATCATTGTAAGTGGCGATTACAAAAATAACTATCATTAGAGATATTCCAACTAAATACATAAAGTTGATTTTTTCAACCTCCAAAGGCTTACCCCTTATTTTTTCTATAGTTAAAATTATAATATAACCACCATCCAGGACTGGGATAGGAAGAAGATTAAATAATCCTATAAAGATACTTAAAATTGCAGTAAAATATAACAAATTCAAGAAACCTAATTTTACTGCTTCTCCCGTCATCTGAGCTATACCCAAAGGTCCAGCTATTTCAATTGGTACTTTCCCGCTAATCATCTCTATTACATTTGAAAAAATTAATTTAATAATATTTCCAGTAATTGTTAAGCCTTTAAGAAAAGCATAAAATATATTAATTTTTTTAATTGATATTTCAAAAGTAATTCCTATTAATCCTTTTTTATAATTAACATCATATTGTGGGGTTACCAATATATCAATATTTTCCCCCTCTCGGTCCAGGGTTAGTTTTAAAATTTCTCCAGAACTTTTATTTATAATGTTAGCAATTTCATCAGGATTATCTATTTCTTTTGAATTAATAGCAATTATTTTATCTCCCGGAAGTATCCCAGCTTGATCAGCAGATCCATTTTTTATAACTGTATAAACATTATTGTTAGTAATCGGAATTCCGTTAACAAAAAAAATGAGACTGAATATAATAATTGAAGTAATGATATTCATAAAAGGGCCTAAAGATATAATTAACGCTCTAATTCCTAAAGATTTCTTATCAAATCTCTGTTCTTCTGTTAATTTTTCTGATGTATCCTTTACCTCCTCTTGTCCTATTTCACCAGCCATTTTTACAAAACCGCCGAGAGGAATTAAACATATAATATATTCTGTTTGATTTTTTATAAATCCAAATATTTTTGGTCCGAAACCAAAGGCAAATTTATATACCCTTACCCCGAATGTTTTAGCAGCAATAAAATGACCAAATTCATGAAAAAAAACCAATATACTAAATACGAAAATAAATGCTATTATAGTTAACAATTTTATTCACCAAAATTAATTATTATTGATTGGTACACAAATATAAAGCTCTTTGTCTAGCCCAGTAGTCAGCATCTAAAATATCACTAATACTTGGATTAAGCTTTGGTTTATGATTTTTCATTGTATTTTGAATAATTATGGGAATTTCTGGCAAACTTATCTGATTATTCAAAAAAGCATTAACCGCAATTTCATTTGCCCCATTTAATACTGCCGGCATTGTTCCTCCAAGGTCTATAGCTTGATAGGCAAGTTTAAGACAAGGGAATTTATTAAAATTAGGTTTTTTGAAAGTTAATTGGTTAACTTTTGTTAAATCTAATCGATTAAAGTTGTTATAAATTCTATTTGGATAAAATAAAGCAAATTGAATCGAAATTTTCATATCATGCTCACCTAATTGAGCCAAAATAGTACCATCTATAAATTGAACCATGGAGTGTACATAACTTTGAGGATGAATTACAATTTCTATCTTATTAGTTGGAATATCGAAAAACCATTTCACTTCAATTACTTCTAATCCCTTATTCATTAAGGTTGCTGAGTCAATAGTAACTTTTTTCCCCATTTTCCAATTGGGATGATTTAACGCATCTTCAATGGAAACAGTTTTTAATGCGGATTCAGTTAAACTGTAAATTGGTCCTCCAGATGCAGTCAAAATAATTTTTTCTACCAAATCTTTTTGTTCATTCTTTAAACATTGTAAAATTGCACTAGGTTCGCTATCTATAGGCAAAATATTTGTATTTCTTATTTTTGCTTCCTTCATTAATATTTCACCAGCAACTACCATCGTTTCTTTACTGGCTAAAGCAATATTTTTTCTATGTATCACAGCTTCATAAGTTGGAAGAAGTGCTGCTATTCCAGTTATTGCAACTACAACAAGATCTATTTCATCTAAGACTGACACTTTTATTAAACCATCGATTCCCCAAAATATTTTGATATCACTTAAGTTATTCAGATCTTTTTTCAATTTTTTAGCCAAATACTCATTTTTAACCACTGATATTTTTGGTTTAAAAAAATTTATCTGCTCTTTAAGTAGGGTTATATTTTCCCAACCACTTAAGCCTATTACCTCAAATTCATTAGGATATTTTTGGATAACTTCTAAAGTTTGTTTTCCTATTGAACCTGTTGAACCTAATATAACAATTTTTCTTCTCATAATTAGACTCTACACTTTCAAAAATATTTATTTATATTAAATTAGTAATTTTATATAATAATAAAATATGGGAGCTGTAAATAATAAACTATCAAAAGAGTCTAATATACCTCCGTGGCCAGGGATTAACTTTCCCGAATCTTTAACTCCAGAACCTCTTTTTAACACAGATTCAAATAAATCTCCAAGTTGGCCTACTATTGATAATATCAACCCAAGAGAAATCAACTTATTAAAAGATAAATTTAACCAACTTCTTAAGGCAAGGGTAATAATGATACTAAATAAAATCCCTCCAACTGACCCTTCAAGAGATTTCTTGGGACTTATTTTAGGATATATTCTATTTTTCCCAAAGTTAATACCAATAATATAAGCTCCTATGTCATTAGCCCAAGTAATAAATAAAAGACCAAGGAGGTAATAATTTCCGTTGGGTAAAAACTTAACTTTTAATAGAAATGATAGCAAATATCCTAAATAAATACTTCCAAAAATCAGAATAGATAGGTCAGGAAGTACTTTAGAAAAATCTTTTTTAAATAGTTGGATAATAAAACATATTATAATAAAAAAAGTAACAATTACATTTTGATAATACTTTAGATTATAAATATCGTAAAATGTTGTAAAAATAAAGTATGCAGTAAGTATAGATCCCAATATATATGATGGCTTGTATCCTTGTTTATGGGCCATATGGTATAATTCATTTAATCCTAAAAAGGCTAAAATCATTATTAGAATAAAAAAGGGGAATTCCCCCCAAAATATTATCAAAACTATTAACGGAATTCCTATAATAGTAGTAATAATTCTTTTTAAAAAATTATTATCCCTTCCCTCCATATTTTCTCACCCTTTTTTGAAAATCTTTTATTGCTTCTATTAAATTATTTTTATCGAAATCGGGCCAAAAAACAGGGGATACCCAAAATTCTGCATATGCAATTTGCCAGATCATAAAATTACTAATTCTCATTTCACCACCCGTTCTTATTAATAAATCGGGGTCGGGAAGACCATGGGTGTATAAATTATTTCTTACGGTATTTTCATTAATATCTTCAATTTTTATCTTTTTATCATATAAATCTAATATAATAGAATTAATTGCATCAACAATTTCAGCTCTTCCTCCATAATTAATTGCAATATTTAGAATTAATTTATTATTATTTCTAGTTAATTCAATCAATTCATTCATCTTTTTAGTAAGTAAATTAGGAAGTTCATTTAGTCTTCCTATAAAATTTATTCTGATATTATTTTTTATTAAATTTGCTTTTTCTCTATCTAAAACTTTACCGAATAATTTAATTAAGTTTAAGACTTCGTTTTTAGGACGTTCCCAATTTTCCGTAGAAAAAGCAAAAAGCGTTAATATGGGAATGTTTAAATCTATGCAGTTAGATATAACTCTTTTAACTGCTTTTACCCCTTCTTTATGTCCTGTACTTCGAGGCAATCCTCTTTTTTTTGCCCAACGCCCATTTCCATCCATTATAATAGCTAAATGTTGAGGTAATTTTATGTTATCCATTTATTTTTATCCATCAATTTATTTTTATAATTTTTATATTCATTAATTATCACCTATAAAAATACCCCCTTAATAGAGATATAATATAAATAAAAGCATATTATATATATATTAAAATTAGAAGGGGGGTTATATTTCCATAATTTCTTTTTCTTTAAGTTCTAATAATTTATCAATTTTCTTTATATATTCATCGGTTAAGGTTTGGACTTTATTTTGGTATTCTTTGCAATCATCTTCTGAAATATTGTTTTCTTTTTCATCTTTTTTTATTATATCATTTGTATCTCTTCTTATATTTCTTATAGCTATTTTTTCTTTTTCAGCTTCTTTTTTTACTAATTTTATTAACTCTTTTCGTCTTTCTTCATTTAAAGGAGGTATGGTAAGTCTAATAATATTACCATCATTAAAGGGAGCTAACCCTAAATCAGATTTCCATATAACTTTTTCAATCTCAGCAAGGTATTTTTTATCCCAAGGTTGAATAACTATTAAATTTGATTCTGGAATAGAAATATTTGCTATTTGCTTTAAAGGAGTTAACACACCGTAATATGATATTTTTATCCGATCTATTAAAGTTAAAGAAGCTCTTCCGGTTCTTATATGGGCAAAATTATCTTTTAGTACTGTGATTGATTTTTCCATTCTATCTTTTGTATCGTTTAATAAATCAGATAACATATTTATTCCCCCTTTACTATTGTGCCTATTTTTTCACCAACTATAACTCTTTTAATATTTCCAGCAATATTTAAATTAAAAACAATTACTGGAATATTATTTTCCATACATAAAGAAATAGAGGTTGCATCCATAACCTTTAAACCTTTATTTAAAAACTCGAGGAATCCTAACTTACTAAATTTTACTGCTTTTGAATTTTTTAAGGGGTCAGATTCATAGATTCCATCAACTTTTGTAGCTTTAAGAATTGCTTCAGTATTTAGCTCTATTGCTCTTAGGGCAGCAGCAGTATCTGTTGTAAAATAAGGATTTCCAGTTCCAGCAGCCAAAATTACTATCCTATCTTTTTGCAAATGCCTAATAGCTCTTCTCCTAATATACGGCTCAGCAATTGCCTTCATCTCGATTGCAGTCTGTACCCTTGTTTCTACATTTAATTTTTCTAAAGAATCTTGAAGAGCTAAAGCATTTATTGCGGTTGCTAACATGCCCATATAATCTGCTGAAACTCGATTTATACCTTTTTCGCTCCCTTCTTGGCCTCTAAAAATATTCCCCCCCCCTATTACTATAGCTATTTGTACTCCTAATTTTTTAATCTCAATAATTTCTTTAGAAATAAAATTAATCTTTTGGATATCAATACCATAACCTTTTTCTCCGGAAAGTGATTCGCCGCCGAGTTTTAAAAGTATCCTTTTATAAATAGGTTTTTCCATAATTTTAAATCCTCTATTATTTTAATAACCTATAAACACTTCCATAAAGGTTAATTATCTATGTCTTAATTATTAGATTTCTTCGCCAAGCTTAAATCTTGCAAATCTTCTAATCAAAATATTTTCGCCTAACTTAGCAATCAATTCCAATAATAATTCTTCAATATTTTTATTATTATCTCTAATAAATATTTGTTCCATTAAACAATTTTCTTGAAAATATTTTTCCAATTTACCTTCGACAATTTTTTCAATTATAGGAGCTGGCTTACCTGATTTTTCAACTTGAGCATAAAATATATCTTTTTCTTTTTCAATTATACTTTTTGGAATATCCTTTCTGGTAATATATCTTGGATTTGATGCAGCAATCTGCATAGCGATATTTTTTATAAATTCTTTAAATTCTTCCGTATTGGCCACAAAGTCTGTTTCACAATTTACCTCAACTAAAACACCTAATTTACCATATAAATGAATATAAGATTCTACTTTCCCACTTAGCGTTTGTCTATTAAACTTAGAAGAAGCAGCATTTATTCCCTTTTTACGTAAATATTCAATTGCTTTTTCTAGGTTTCCGGCATTCATTTTTAATGCTTCTTTGCAATCCATTACTCCTGCACTTGTTTTTTCTCTTAACTCTTTTACCATCTGAGCATTAATTTCCATATTTTTCTCCTTACTTCATTTAAATATAGGTTTATTTTTTAACTGTTTCAGTTGCTTGGTCTATAATTAATTTCTTACCTTCTATAACTGCATCTGCTATAACTGAAGAGATAAGTTTTACTGCTCTAATTGCGTCATCATTTCCTGGAATTACATAATCAATTTCTTCTGGATTACAATTAGTATCTACAATAGCAACAATGGGTAGGGAAAGTTTAATTGCCTCAGCAATTGCAATTTTCTCTTTTTTGGGGTCAACTACAAAAATTGCATCTGGAAGCTTTTCCATATTTTTAATACCGGTTAATAATTTTTCTAATTTCTCCTTTTCTACTTTTAATTTCATTACTTCTTTTTTAGGAAGAACTTCAAACATTTTATTATTCTCCATTTCCTCTAATTCATAAAGTCTTTTTACTCTCTTTCTAATGGTATTGAAATTAGTTAATGTTCCTCCTAACCACCTATAATTTACATAAAACATGCCACATTTTTCTGCCTCGTTTTTAATCGATTCCAGAGCCTGTTTTTTTGTTCCTACAAATAATATATTTGCACCTTTGCTAGATATCTCTTTTATAAAATCATATGCTACATCAATTAATTTTACAGTCTGTTGAAGATCTATAATATATATATTATTTCTATCTGTAAAAATATAAGATTTCATCCTAGGGTCCCATCTTCTCATTTGATGACCAAAATGAACTCCCGCTTCTAACAATTGTTTCATTGAAACTACACTCATCTATTATCCTCCAATTTATATTTTAATATTTCGTATTTTTATATTAAATTAGAATTCTAAAATCACTATAAATTACTATTTAATGCACAAAATCAAAAGTAGTATAACATAGTTTTTTTTCTAAATCAAGAAACACTTAATGGTTTATTTATTTTATTTTTTATTGACTTTATAAAATATACCTGCTTAAATCTTCGTTTTTTACGATACTTTGTAATTTTTTCTTTACATATTTTTCATCAATAGTAAATTTCTTTTCTTTAAGATCAGGGGCATTAAAAGAAATATCTTCTAATAATTTTTCTAATATAGTATAAAGTCTCCTTGCTCCAATATTTTCTGTCTGTTCGTTTACTAAAAAAGCGGTTTCAGCAATCTCGCTAATCGCATCATCTGTAAATTCTACTTCCAGACTTTCGGTATTAAGCAAAGATATGTATTGTTTTATTAGTGAATTACAAGGCTCGATTAATATTCTTTTAAAATCTTCCATGCTTAAACTATTTAATTCAACTCTAATAGGAAAACGTCCTTGCAATTCAGGTATTAAATCAGAAGGCTTTGAAGTAGTAAAAGTCCCAGCAGCTATAAATAAAATATGGTCAGTTTTAACAGCTCCATATTTAGTTATGACTGTTGAACCTTCTACAATAGGTAATATATCTCTTTGAACTCCACCTCTGGAAACATCCGGTCCATATGATTTTTCTTGTCTGGCAATTTTATCGATTTCATCAATAAAAACAATCCCTAAATTTTCCACTTTATTAATGGTAGTCCTAATTACTTCATCCATATCTATTAAGTTTTGAGTTTCATTATAGATTAATATTTTTCGAGCCTCCGCAACAGTAACTTTTTGCTTTTTCTTTTTTTGAGGAAACATTCTACCAAGAATATCTTTAAAATTAATACCCATGCCTTCTATTCCTGAATTAGAAAATACTTCTACGGTAGGTTGAATGTTTTCTTCAATTTCAACTTCAATTAATCTGTTTTCCAGCTCACCTTTTTCTAATTTATCTTTAAACTTTTTCCTAGTCCTTTCAAATCTTTCTTCTCTTTCATCTTTTTTTATTAAAACATTTAAAGAATCTTTATTTTCTTTTTCAATTCCAGGATAAAATGATTCCTTAAATAAATCTGCTTTTTGCTCTTTTTTCTTTTTTACTACCGGGAATAAATAATTTATTATTTGTTCTTCGGCTAATTGTCTTGCCTTATCTTCTACTTTAATTGCCCATTCTTTACGGACCAATTGAATACACACTTCAGTTAAATCTCGAATTATAGATTCCACATCTCTTCCCACATACCCTACTTCAGTATATTTTGTTGCTTCTACTTTTACAAAAGGAGCTTTAACTAATTTTGCTAATCTTCTAGCGATTTCTGTTTTTCCCACTCCGGTAGGCCCGATCATTATGATATTTTTCGGAGTTACTTCATCTATTAATTCAGGAGGCAATTTCTGCCTTCTGATTCTATTTCTTAAAGCTATAGCTACAGCTTTTTTGGCGTTATCTTGCCCAATTATATATTTATCAAGTTCAGAAACAATCTGCGAAGGTGTTAAATCATTAATCAACTATAATACCTCCTATCTTTTATAATTTTTCTGCTGTTATTTTATCATTAGTGTAAATACAAATTGATGCAGCAATCTTTAAAGATTCTAAAGCAATTTCATAAGCAGATAAATTAGAAAATTTCACTAAAGCTTTTGCTGCAGCTAATGCATAAGGACCACCTGAGCCAATAGCAGCAATATTATCATCAGGTTCTATTATATCACCAGTCCCAGAAACTATAAACATATTCTTTTTATCTGCAACGATTAGTATAGCTTCTAATTTTCTTAATATTTTATCAGTTCGCCATTCTTTAGCTAAAGAAATAACAGCTTTAGGTAAATTTCCATGAAGCTCATCTATTTTATTTTCGAATTTTTCAAATAAAGTCATAGCATCAGCACTTGCCCCGGCAAAACCGGTAAGAATTTTATCATTATATAATTTTCGTATCTTTTTGGTATTATTTTTCATAATGGTATTACCTATAGTTATTTGGCCATCACCAGAAATAGCAACCTCATCTTTATGTTTTATGGCTAAAATTGTGGTTCCTTTAAACATTTTTTATTTCATCTCCTTTTAAATTTTTAACCTTAAGCCCTGGGATGAGACTTTTTATAAATTGTTTTTAACCTTTCTTTAGTAATATGAGTATATATTTGAGTAGTGGACAAACTCTTATGCCCCAAAAGTTCTTGCACAGAACGTAAATCTGCTCCACCCTCTAAAAGATGAGTAGCAAACGAATGCCTTAAAACATGGGGGCTTATCTTTTTATTTAAACCAGCCATTTTCATATATTTAATAATAATTCGACGTATACTTCTTGTGGTTAATCGTCCTCCTAAACGATTTAAAAATAATGCCTCTAGGTCATTTTTATTTACAAATATTTTTTTTTCAAATAAATTTCTACTGGTTAAATATTCTTGTATTGCCCTTATGCTCGGATTACCAAGGGGAAGAATTCTTTCCTTTGAACCCTTTCCAAATACTATAATAGTTTTTTCATATAAGTCAATATTGCAAATATTTAAATTTACAAGTTCTCCAACTCTAATTCCGGTGCCATAAAGTAGTTCAAGAATTGCTCTATCTCTAATTCCAAATATTGTATTTTTTAATGGAGTTTCAATAAGTTTATTAACTTCTTGTAAATACAAAAAATAAGGTAACTTTTTATTTATCTTAGGCGTTATTAAATTAATGGTTGGATTAACTTTAATTATGCCTTCTCTTAAACAAAATTTAAAGAAGGAACGTACTGTGGATATTTTTCTGGAAATACTCCTTGCTGAATAATCACTCTTCTTTAAATAAACAATATATTTTCGCATAACACTACGATCAACGTATTCTATTTTATCATCTTTTAGTATCCTATAAAGTTTTAAATAATTGAAAAATTGAATTAAATCATTTCTATAGGAAACAATGGTATAATTAGAATAGTTTTTTTCATTCTTTAAAAAAAAAGCATATAATTCTATATATTTCTTCAAATGTAACACTCTCTTTTTTGCTTTTCGAGGAGTTTATTTTTTATTTTAGGCTAAGTTTATATTTAAAGATCTATTCTATTTATTAATTATTCTTTATCTTCTTTGATAATATCTTTATAATCACAAACAGAATTACTGCATTTATAATAAAATCCGTTTTTTTTATTTTTATCTAACACTAAAATGGAATTGCATTTAGGACATTTTTTATCCACCGGCTTATTCCAGGTCATAAAAGAACATTTTGGATAATTGCTGCATCCATAAAATATTCTTCCTTTTTTGGTTTTTTTCCTAACAATTTCTCCCGGGCATCCTTCCTCAGGACAATTTATACCAATTTTATCTAAAAAAGATTTGGTATTTTTACAATCAGGAAATCCTGAACAAGCTAAGAATTTACCAAAACGTCCGCTTTTTATCAACATCTTGCGACCACACTTATCACATATTTCGTCACTAAACAACTGGGTTATTTTAATTCTTTGGGCCTGGTTTCCTTTTTCTAAATCCTTAGAAAATGTTTTATAAAATGTTTTTAATATATCTACCCATTTTTTTTTATTAGATTCAACTTCATCGAGCTGTTTTTCCATTTTTGCAGTAAAGGCAACATTTATAATATCAGAAAAATATTGAGTTAAAAAAGAGTTTACTTTTATTCCTAATTCTGTAGGATTAAATTTTTTGTTAACCTTCTCCACATATTCTCGACGTTGTATAGTATCTATAATAGGTACATAGGTGCTAGGTCTACCTATTCCTTCTTTTTCTAATGTTTTTACCAAGCTAGCTTCTGTATATCTGGGAGGAGGTTTGGTAAAATATTGCTTTTCTTCAATTTTTATTATCTTTAGTTTATCTCCTTCTTTAAGATCAGGAGGTTTATTTAAATCTTGATTATCTTCATTATATATAATCATAAATCCTTTAAATAATATATTAGATCCAGAAGCTCTAAATAGGTATTTCCCCGCCTCTATATTTATAGTGATTTTTTCTAGATAAGCAGCTTTCATTCTACTCGCTATAAATCTTTGCCAAATTAAACTATATAGTTTATATTGATCATTACTTAGATATTTTTTAATCAAATCTGGTTGATTAAATACAGAAGTAGGCCGAATAGATTCATGGGCATCCTGAATGGTTTTGTTTTTTATTTTCTTTTTATCTTTTTCGAAGTTTTCAAATGATTTTGCAAATTTTTTACCATATTTTTCTTCTATATATTTTTTCGCCTCACTTTTTGCTTCATTGGATACCCTTATAGAATCAGTACGCATATAAGTAATTAAACCAACATTTCCTTTATCTCCCAAAGCGATGCCTTCATACAATTGTTGAGCTATAATCATACTTTTTTTAATAGAAAAATTTAATTTGTTATATCCTTCTTGTTGTAAGCTGCTGGTAGTAAATGAAGGCTGAGGATTTTTAAATTCTTTTCTTTTATTAATATCTTTAACATATATGTTTTGATTTTTTACTTCTTCACAGATTTGCATCGCTTCTTTTTTATTTCTTATGGTTATTTTTTTAGAATCAACTGAAAAAAGCTTCGCCTCAAAAGGCTTTATTTCTTCATCTTCAGTTTTATTAAGAAGTACACTTATCAACCAATATTCATCTTCTTTAAATTTAAGTATCTCCTCTTCTCTTTCGCATATTAATCGCAATGTCACGGATTGTACTCTTCCTGCACTTAGTTTTTTACCTATCTTTTTCCATAATAAAGGACTTATCTTGTACCCTACCAATCTATCTAATAATCTCCTGGTCTTTTGTGAATCTACCATATTAAGGTTAATCTCTCTCGGATTTTTAAAGGCTTGAGATACAGCTCTTTCGGTTATTTCATTAAAACTAACTCTGTTGTTATCATTTTTAATTTTTAATTTTTGAGCAATATGCCAGGCAATTGCTTCTCCTTCTCTATCCGGATCAGTTGCCAAGAATATCTTATCTTTATCTTTTGAATATTTTTCTAATTCTTTTACAATACTTCTTTGTCTGGGAATAGTAACATACTCGGGTTGAAAATCATTTCCAATATCTATACCTAATTTTGTTTTAGGTAAATCAATTATATGCCCCTTGCTAGATTTAATAAGATAATTTTCTCCTAAAATTTTCTTCAAGGTTTTTTCCTTAGTTGGTGACTCAACAATTACCAGATATTTGACCATCAATACACCTCAATAATATAGTTGCTATTATAATATGATTAACTTTTTTATTTTCCTCTTAATCGATTATACCAATCTAGTGGCAAGGAAGGTAAAATTATTGCTCCATAAGGACAGTGTTCATCACAACAAAAGCAAGAAATACATTTTTTCCTATCTACTTCAGGAAAACCGCTCTTTAAATTCATTTTCATTGCAGAAACCGGGCAAACTTCTATACACTTCTTGCATACTTTACATTTATTATGATTTACTATTGGTTTAACTGCTGCGAAATTAAATACGTAGGGGGTAGCTGCTTTTCTTATTTTTTGCAATAAACCGTTATTTGGTATCTTATATCCTGGAATTATTTCTAATTTCCCAGATATATCTATACTGGATAGATCTATTTCTCCTAAATTTCTTTTTTGAGCTACTTGCAATAGTTCAATTGATTCTGGCTTAAGTCCCATCATAGTGGCCATTATAGAATCAAGAGAAATTCCATTATCACTACTTAATATTTTATTTATAACTCTCGGTTCCCCATTGGTAGGGCCTCTACCTTCCATGCCAATTATAGCATCCATGATATTTAAATCCGGAATTCTTATTTGATAGATATCTACTAATAATTCAGCAAATTCATAAACAGACCGAGTCAAAGTATGTAACTGTGCTTTCTTTGCTCCTGGTACAATACCAAACATATTTTTGATTGCTCCCGCAATAGTAGTCAAACCGTGGGTCTTAAACTTTGGAACATTAATAATATAGTCTGCCTCTATAACTGATTTTGAAATAAAAAGCTTATCTATAAATTTAGATTTTACCTTTATTTCTATAATGTCTTTAGCAATATTAGTGAAACAACCATCTGAAGCATCTAAAATTCCAGTTATTTTAGCTATTTTTAATGGGTCATAATAAATACTACCTGAATTATCTCCGACAACTATCTCTTTAGCCTTATAATCCCTTAATCTCTTAACCACTGCTGAGATTATTCTTGGGTCCGTAGTTACTCCTCTTTCAGGAGGGAAGGGACCTAAAATATTTGGTTTTACCAAAACTTTTTTATCTTTTACTTTATTTTCTACCTCAAATTTCTCGAATACATCTTCTATAGCTTTGGATATTTTATTATTTTGGATATCACTAATTATAACTTTAGTCATATTTCCTCTTTTATTATAAATTCTATCTTTTTTTAATCCTGATTTTCTCCCCTATTTTACTTTCATTCCCCAATTTTAACCGTTTAATGTTTTCTTTATGTGTAAAAATAGTTAAAATTAAAATTATTATACTGAATATGATGTATTCATAAGGTTGTTTAAATAATATTGTAAAAATTATAATAGAAATTACTGCACTAATAGATGATAAAGAAGCGTATCTTGTGGTTATTATAACCATCCCCCAAACTATTGCTGCTAATATCGATATCATTGGATTAAGCGCCAAAATAACTCCAAAGGTAGTAGCTACTCCTTTACCACCTTTAAACTTTAGAAATAAAGACCAATCATGGCCGCATATAACCGCTAGGCCGGCAATCGTTAATATAAATATGCTATCGTGACTTATAAGACGTGATAAATAAATAGAAAAATATCCTTTACCAATATCTCCAATTAAGACTATTGAGGCCACAAAAGGCCCTAATATACGAAGAGTATTGGTTGCGCCTATGTTTCCACTACCATAATCTCTTATATCAATTTTTTTGACTAATTTACTTATAATATAACCAAAAGGGATAGAACCTAATATATAACTTATCAAAATAACTAAAATTATCATTAAATTACTACCTTTTTTTATCTTTTTTAATTAAATTAATAATCACTGGTGAACCTTCAAATCCAAAAGCTTGATGTATTTTATTTTCTAAATAGTTATAGTAGGAAGTATACATTAATTTTGGATTATTTACGAACAATAGGAATTTCGGAGGTCTTATTCCTATTTGGGTAGCATAACTTATCTTTAATGAATTTCCTTCTATAAATTTTGGTGGATTCTCATAAATTGTTTTTTTTAAAAAATTATTTAATATGGGAGTTGATATTTTTTTACTATATTGAAAAGCAACTTCTTTGATTTCAAAAATTATTTTACCAATATTATAACCAGTCAAGGCAGAAGTTAGCATAATAGGAGAGTTTTTTATAAAAGATAATTCATATTTAGTCTCTTTAATTAATAAATTCTTATCTACTTCATCTTTAATCAAATCAAATTTATTTAATATTATGATACAAGCTTTTTTTTCCTTTTGTATATAACTCGCAATTTTTTTATCTTGCACACTTACTCCTTGTGTAGAATCCAATATTAATAATACTATATCAGAATTACTTACAGCTTTAAAAGTTCTTAAGGTACTATAATATTCAATATCTTCTTTTGGCTTTGCTTTATCTCTTAATCCTGCAGTGTCGGTAAATATCAATTTTAATGAATTACGTTTAAAGGTTACCTCAATAGCATCCCTGGTAGTGCCGGGATATTCACTAACTATTATTCTATCTTCTCCCAAAATATAATTTAATATACTTGATTTTCCTACATTTTGCTTACCAAGAATTGATACTTTTATGGTATCTTTTTCTTCTTTTTCAGGATTTACTTTTTTTTCTGAAACAAAAGATACTATTCTATCTAATAAATTATCAACATTTAATCCATGTTCTGCTGAAATAATAAAAGGATCCCCTAATCCTAATTCATAAAATTCATATAATTTTAATTCACTTCCCTTTACATCTCCTTTATTAGCAACCAAGATACTTGGTTTGTTTTTATCTCTAATAGTTTTTGCTATTTTAAAATCATCGGTATTTATTCCTTCTTTAATATCAACTAATAATAGGATTAAATCTGCTTCTTCAATAGCTAATTCAGTCTGAGTATTTATTTTTTTATGAATTTCTTCTTTTTTGATAGAATCTATTCCTCCGGTATCAATTAGAGTAAATTGTTTTCCTTTCCATTCACATTCAGCGTATATCCTATCTCTAGTAACACCAGGCTCACTTTCAACAATAGCAATCTTTTTTTTAATAATTCTATTAAACAAAGTTGATTTTCCTACATTTATTCTTCCAATTATAGTAACAACAGTTTTTTCCAAAATATATACTTCCAGTTCTTTAAAAAGTAAATAATTTTGTATTTACTTTAAAATATTTTTTATTTTTTTTATAGTTATTTCAGGATTCGTACTTTTAAATATAATTTGACCAGCCACAATTATTTCCGCACCAGCTGTAATTATTTTAGAAATATTATTCAAATTTATTCCACCGTCAACTTCTAAGCTAATTATTTTTTTTTGATTATCTATTATTTTTCTTGCTTTCTCTATTTTAGTAATCATCTCTGGAATAAATTTTTGTCCACCAAAACCGGGATTAACAGTCATTAATAAAAGAATATCTATTTTATTAATGACATATTCAATAACGTTTAGAGGTGTTGCTGGATTTAAAGCAATTCCACATTTAGCTCCCATATCTAAAATAGTTTGAATAACTCTATCCAGATGTCTACAGGTTTCATAGTGGATAGTTATAATATCTCCTCCTGCTTCAATAAATGACTTAATATGATTAGCAGGATTTTCTATCATTAAATGAACATCCAACGGAAGAGATGTCTTACTTTTAATAGATTCGACTATCTTTGGACCAAAGGATATATTGGGCACAAAATGTCCATCCATAATATCTAAATGGATTAAATCCGCTCCTCCCTTTTCTATTTTTCTTAATTCCCTTTCTAAGCAGGAAAAATCCGCATCTAATATTGAGGGAGCAAGTTTTCTTATCATAATTATATCACCATCTTTTTTTATAAATATAATTATAGCTTGAAGGATCTTCAAACATTATCAAGATATTCAAGGGGAATTCTTCCCCTTGAAAACCCCTTAATTCACCCTTACCACAATATTTATTACACCCTTGAATATCTTGTCTTTAATATTCTTCATAATAATAAATCATATTCCTTTATTTAAGGTATAGGAATTATTGAAATTCCTATACCTTAATATAACCATAATTTACGATCAAGACTCCGATATTGAATAGCTTCGGATAAATGAGAAATCTCTATCTTCTCTGATTGTTCTAAATCAGCTATTGTTCGAGCAACTTTTAATATGCGATCATAAGCTCGCGCACTTAAATTTAACTTATCTATTGCTTTGTAAAGTAAATTTTTAGCATTATCATTAATCTTACAATATTTTTCAATCTGTTTTTTTGACATTTGAGCATTACAAAAAATAAAACCCCCACCAAATCTTTCCCTCTGAATTATTCTTGCCCTTTCTACTCTTTGTCTTATAGTAAAGGAATTTTCTATGGAATTTTTTTCCATAACCTCGCGACAATTTATACGAGGAACTTCAATATGAATATCTATTCGATCTAGTAGAGGTCCTGATATTTTTGAACGATAGTTAATAATCTGAGAGGAACTACAAGTACAGGTCTTAACCGGATCGCCAAAAAAACCGCAAGGACAAGGATTTAAAGATGCTACCAGCATAAAAGAAGAATTGTAAGTAACAGAATTAAGAGAACGTGAAATAGTGACCATACCATCTTCTAAAGGTTGACGCATAGACTCCAAAGCTCTTCGAGAAAACTCAGGTAATTCATCCAAGAACAATACTCCATGGTGAGACAAACTGATTTCTCCTGGTTTAGGAATCCTACCTCCACCAATTAAGCCAGAGTTACTGATGGTATGATGTGGCGCCCTAAAAGGTCGATCTATAATCAAAGGCATATCTGGGGGCAATAAATTTGCTATACTGTATATTTTGGTAATTTCTATTGATTCTTCTAAAGTTAAAGAAGGGAGGATAGTTGGAAGTCTACGCGCTAACATGGTTTTTCCGGAACCTGGTGGACCGATCATTATAACATTATGACCCCCAGCTGCTGCTACTTCTAAAGCCCTTTTGGCATGTTCCTGACCTTTGACCTCAGCAAAATCTATTTGGTTATCATTATTATGGGTAAAGATATCGTCGGTGTTAACTAATACTGGTTCTAGAGAAATTTTTCCATTTAAAAATTCAACTACCTCGTAAAGTGAGCCAGTAGTGAATACATCTAATTGTTTAATGATTCCTGCCTCTTTTGCATTTGCTGGTGGGACTATTAATTTCTTTTTACCTAATTTTTTAGCCGTTAAGGCAATAGGAAGTACTCCACTCACTGGTTTAATGCTTCCATCTAAAGATAATTCACCTATAATTAGATAATTATCTAATAGATTTGAATTAATTTGTCCACTGGCAGCTAAGATACCTAAAGCAATGGGTAAATCAAAAACAGGACCCTCTTTTTTGATATCTGCTGGAGCAAGATTTACGGTGATTCTTTGTAAAGGAAATTCAAATTCAGAATTTTTTATAGCAGAACGAACTCTTTCTCGAGATTCTTGAACTGCTGTATCAGGTAATCCTACAATATTGAATAAAGGTAATCCTGGATGAATATCAACCTCGACTTCTACTATAAAAGCATCTACTCCAAATATGGTCGCACTGTATAGTTTAGATAACAAAAAAACACCTACTTTTATCGTATATATTATTAATTAAAAGGATTATTATTACTATCCAGATAGAAGGCATTCTTAATATGTTTTATATCTTTTATGGTTTTAGGTTTAGAGATCTTAATCAATATTACATCAAATCGAGAATTTATTTGCCCAAGATGGTATTTAGCTAAATAATTTAAAGCATTTTTAATTATTTTTTTTTGCTTAATAAAATTTACTGCTTCTTCAGGATAGCCAAATTTGTCAGAGCATCTAGTTTTAACTTCAACAAAGATAATATTATTCTTGTATTCACTAATAATATCTATTTCACCTAAAAAAGTACGGTAGTTTATTTCTCTAATTCTATATCCCTTTGCTTTTAAATATTTAGAAGCTGCTTCTTCACCGATTTTCCCTATATTGCTCATTTTTAAATAATAAATCCTAACCCATTTCTAATCTATCATTATAGCTATATCGTAATTACCCGATTATAAGATTTTCTATGTATTTCTACAAAACCATATTTTTTTAATGCTTTTATATGTTCTTCTGTTCCATAACCTTTATTTTTTTTAAAATAATATTGGGGATATTTTTGGTCGTATTTAATCATTATATTGTCTCTATAAACCTTAGCAATTATGGAAGCAGCAGCAATTGATATACTTTTATCTTCTCCTTTAATCAGTGGTAATTGGAAAATTTTTAGATGAGGAATTTTAAAGCCATCTACTAATAAATAATCAGGCACTTTTCTCAAATTTAAAACAGCTTTTTTCATTGCCAAGAAAGAAGCTTGAGCAATATTTATTCTATCAATGATTTCAGCTTCTACAATTCCAATCCCTATATCTTTCGCTTTATTTAAGATAGAATAATATAATTCGGTTCTTTTTTTCGAAGTTAATTTTTTAGAATCCTTGATATAAGGAATAAATAATTGACTGGGCAAAATTACTGCAGCAGCAACTACTGGTCCAGCTAATGAACCTCTGCCTGCTTCATCTATACCAGCAATCAGAGAATAACCTTTATTTATTAATCTATTTTCATAGCTATAAAGATTATAAACCCTTATTATCTCTGAATATAGTTTTTCTATTTTCTTCTGGTAATTATAAATAATTGATTCTGTTCTTTTTATTGTTCTATTCTTCTTTGTCTTGAATTATATTTCATGATCTTTTTTCTTTAACTGTGCTGCTCTTTCCGACTCTATTTCTCAGGTAATATAATTTTGCTCTTCTGGTTTTTCCTTTTTTTAAAACTACTATTTTTGCAATATTTGGTGAATGTAGTTGAAATATTTTTTCTACCCCAACACCTTTAGATACTTTTCTTACTGTAAATGTTTCCTTACTTCCACTATGTTTTTTAGCTATTACTATTCCTTTAAAAATCTGTACACGTTCTTTTGTACCTTCAATAATTTTTTGATATATTTCTACTGTATCACCAGGTGCAAATACGCTATTTTCTTTTTTTAACTGTTCTTCTTCCAATTGTTTAATGTAATCTGGCATATCATATCTTCCTTCCTAGTTATTTTTCAAGATATTCAAGGGGAATTCTTCCCCTTGAATATCTTGTCTTTAATATTCTTCATAATAATAAATCATATTCCTTATTTAAGGTATAGGAATTATTAAAATTCCTATACCTTAAATAATTATACTTTCCATATAAGTACTAATCTTCTTTTAAATTATTCTCTATTTCTTTGAGTAAACCTATTTCAGCTTTAGACAATTTTTTATTTACAAAAATTTCAGGCCTTCTAATTAAAGTTCTTAAAAAAGACTGCTTTTCTCTCCATTTCTCAATTTCTTTGTGGTTTCCTGAGAGTAATATTTCGGGAACTTTTAATCCTTTATACTGATCTGGTCTAGTATAATGTGGAAAATCAAGGGATCCATTATAAAAAGAATCATTAATCATAGATTCTTCTTTCCCTAAAACTCCAGGAATCATTCTAGATATTACATCTACCATCAACATAGCTGGTAATTCTCCCCCAGTAACCACAAAATTACCAATGGATATTTCTTCTGACTTTAGAAACTGAGGTATTCGTTCATCTATACCTTCATATCGACCACAAATAATTAATAATCTTTTTTCTTTCGATAATTTTTTAGCCATTTCTTGGTTAAATATCTTTCCTTGTGCAGAAGTAATTATAATCTTTAAAGGTAAAGAAAGTTCATTATTTTTTTTTATCATTTCCACAGCATCACAAATTGGTTGAGGTTTTAAAACCATGCCAGGTCCTCCACCATAAGAGTAATCATCTACAGTTTTATGTTTATCTATGGCAAAATCCCTAAGGTCAATTAGATTTATTTTTATTAAACCTTTTTCTTGAGCTCTCTTTAATATACTTTCGGAAAAAGGACCTATAAACATATTCGGAAAAATAGTTAATATATTAATTTCTAAATAATTATTGGTCATATTAATCCATCCAATACCTTTATAGTAATTCTCTTTTTTTGTAAATCAATATTCTTTACCACTTCTCGAATAGCTGGTATAAATAGTTCTCTTTTATCCTTATTTTTAACTATATATACATCATTACTTCCGGTGCTTATTATATTTTCTACTTTTCCTAGAAAATCATCTTTATCAGTGTATACTTCGAGACCAATTATTTCAAATATAAAATAAGTATCTTTTGATAATTTTATAGCATTTATTTTTTCAACTTCCAGAAAAGAACCCACTATCATTTTGGCTTTTTCAATACTTTCTATTTCTGCTAATTTTAAAATAATGGTATTTTTATTAATCCTTAGTTTATTTATTTTTAATATTTTTCTATTATTACCCTTTCTTATAAAAACACTGTTTAATTCCTTAAATCTATTGGCTGAATTAGTAAAAGGAATAACTTTTATTTCTCCTTTATTTCCTTGGGTAGAAATCACCTTACCAATTATAATAAATTCCTCATTCAATAAAATTACTCCCTTAGGTATAAAAAAATTTAATTAATAATTTCGATAATTACTCGCTTATTATCTTTTTGTGCTGCTGCATTTATAATAGTTCTAATTGATTTTATATTTCTACCTTGCCTTCCAATTACCTTGCCTAGATCATCAGGGTCAACTTTTACTTCAAATATCAATGTCTTTTCACCAACAACTTGGCTTATCTCTATTTTATCTGGTTTATCTACTATACCTTTTATTATTAATTCAATAAGTTCTTTCAAGGTTATCTCCTAATAATTTTATCTATTTTTTTGATATTCCTTCTTTCTTAAATAAATTTTTAACCGTCTCTGAAAGTTGAGCACCTTTTTCAATCCATTTTAAACTTGCTTCTTTATCAACTTTAAAAATATACGGGTCAGAAATTGGTTGGTAATATCCTAACTGTTCAATAAATCTTCCATCACGGGGCTTCCTCGAATCAATTACTACTACTTTGTAGGAAGGTTTCTTCTTACCACCTTCTCTTCTAAGTTTAATTTTTACTGACATTTGTTTTTCCTCCATTCTATTATTTACATTTTTTATTCCTTATCTTTTGTGGGCACGATGCATCGTGCCCCTACTTCATTTTTTTATAATTATACTTTGTATTCTTTTTTCTTTACACAATGCTAATGACTATTCACTATTCGCTAACGACTAATTTAATTAAAAGATAAATTTTTTATTTTTGAGCCTTTTTTAAATACCTCTTTTATTTGATAAAACTGTTTTAACAATCTATTTACTTCAAATATTTGTGTTCCACTCCCTCTAGCTATTCTTTTCCTTCTACTTCCGTTAATTAGATAAGGGTTTTCTCTTTCTTCAATAGTCATAGAACTTATAATGGCTTCAATTTTTATTAATTCACTATCTTTATTTTCTAATTTTTCAAGATTTATATTATTTTTTATATTACTAAATCCTGGAATCATATCCATAATCTGATTTATGGAACCAATATTTTTCATTTTTTTTAATTGAAAATAAAAATCATTTAAATCATAATTATGATTCTTTATTTTTTTATCTATTTTTTTTAATTCATTTTCATTATAAACGTTTTCGACTTTTTCTATTAGAGTTAATACATCACCCATTCCTAATATCCGGGAAGCCATTCTTTCTGGGTAAAAAACTTGAAAATTGTTAACCTTTTCACCTATTCCAATAAATTTAATAGGTACTCCTAATACTTTTTTTAAAGATAAGGCAACTCCTCCTCGAGCATCACCATCCAATTTAGTTAAAACAATACCATTTACTTTGATTTTATCACAAAATACTTTAGCTGAATTTATGGCATCTTGTCCAGACATCGCATCAACTATTAATAGTTTTTCTTGAAGGAGAATACTTTTATTAATTTCTTGTAATTCATTCATCAATTTTTCATCTAGATGCAATCTTCCAGCTGTATCAACAATTAATATATCGTAATTCATTTTTAATGAATACTTTATTGCTGCTTGAATAATATTTACTGCATTTTCAGTTTTTCCCATAGAAAAAACTGGTAGATTACATTTTTCACTTAATGCTTGCAATTGTTCAACAGCTGCGGGTCTATATACATCAGTTGCTATTAAAAGTGGCTGGTGGCCCTTTTCCCTTAAATAATAAGCTAATTTTACACTTGTACTTGTTTTACCACTCCCCTGTAATCCTACTAACAATATTATGGTAGGAGGGATAGAATTTATTTTTATATCACTTTGCGTAGAACCTAATATTTTGGTTATCTCTTTATTTACAATTTTTATAATTTGTTGAGTAGGTGTTAAACTTTCGGATATTTTTTCCTGTTGTATCTCATTATATAAACTATCCATAAATTCTTTTACTACTTTATAATTTACATCAGCTTCTAGTAAGGCAATACGAATATCATGAAGACAATTTTTTATATCATTTTCATTTAATTTTCCCTTATTTCTGATTTTATTAAATATGGTTTGAAATTTATTAGTTAAATTAACAAACATAAAAAAACTCCTCTTAATATTAGTAGTTCATCTATTCATATCTATTCGGTTAAAATGCCTTTATAAGTATATAGAAAATCATCTTTAGTGTCAATCAAGAAGAGCTTCAATAAATTTATTCGTCTCAAAATCGTATAAATTATTTAATTTTTCTCCCCAACTAATTAGTTTAACCGGGATATTTAATTCTTTCTTTATGGCAATTACTATCCCCCCTTTGGCTGTTCCATCCATTTTAGTAAGAACAATTCCGGTTACCCCTAAAAATTTTTTAAAAGATTTTGCTTGTTCTATAGTATTTTGCCCCATCGTAGCATCTATTGTTTGCAATATCTCTAAAGAAAAATTATCGGCCTCTTTTTGAATTACTCTTTTTACTTTTTCTAATTCATTCATTAAATTTATTTTGGTATGAAGTCGACCAGCAGTATCAATGAGAATTATATTTTTCCCCCTGGCCTTAGCTGCATTGATACCATCATATACTACGGAAGCTGGATCAGCACCTTCTTTGGTATTTATCATCTCCACTCCTGCTTGATCAGCTAAAATCTTCAGTTGCTGTATTGCTGCTGCCCTAAATGTATCTGCAGGAACTAATAAAATATTTTCATTTTTATTTTTTAGTCTATAAGCAATCTTTCCCGTTACCGAAGTTTTTCCTGAACCATTTACTCCCACTATCATTATTATATTTAATCCATTTTTTATAATATTAATTTCTGAAGGGGGTGAATTTAAAATATTTATCAAGAAATATTTTAGTTTTTCTTTAAAAAAAATAAAGTCATTTTCTTGGTATTCTCTCAAATCAATTTTATTAAATTTACTTATTATCTCTAAGGTAGCAGAGGTCCCTAAATCAGATAAAATTAATAATTCCTCTAATCTCTCTAAAAAATCTAATTTATTTTGTGAATGGCTAAATATAAAATTTAATTTATTAACTAATTCTTCTCTCGATTTACTTAGTCCTTTTTTAAATTGATACAATATATTACTAAAATTCATTATTTTTCGACATTTCCTTTTATTTATTTTAAAATTTCACTGAAACTAATTTGGAAATACCTGATTCTTCCATCGTTATACCATATAATGTATCCGCTGCTTCCATTGTACTTTTCTGATGAGTAATAATAATCAATTGCGACTTATTTAAATCCTCTCCTTTTAACAGAGAGGCAAGTTTTTCAGCATTTATTTCGTCTAAGGATGTATCTATTTCATCAAAAAAGCAAAAAGGACTAGGATTTACTTTCCATAAGGCAAATAAAAGTGCTATAGCAGTTAATGCTTTTTCGCCAGAAGATAGTAATTCAATATTTTGCATTTTCTTCTCCGGAGGATGAGCAATTATATCTATCTCTGATTGTAAAATATTTTTATTGAAATTAAGAATTAAATCTCCTTCTCCGCCAGAAAATATTTTCTTGAATATTTCATTAAAATATAATCTTACTCTATTGAATGTTTCTTTAAATCTTTCCATAGCAATTTGGTCTATTTCTGAAATTAATATTTTCAAATATTTTTTTGCCTCACCTATTTTGTTATATTTTTCACCTAACAAATTATAGCGCTGCAATTGATTATTATATTTACTTTCGGCATCAAAATTTATTTGACCCATTTTTAATATATCTTCCCTTAAAATATCTACCTGTTGGTTAGCTTCTTTTTGGGAAGTGGATACATTTTTATAGAATTGCAATTTTTCCAGGGGTAAATTGTAATTTTTATTTACTTCTTTTTCTAGATTATCGTATTTTTCTTGATATTGAACTTTTAATATTTCTTCTTTATGCTGTTTATCCTTAATTAGTTCATTCAGTTTCTGTTGGTTATTTTTTTCTGGTAAGGTACTTTTTAATAAATTAGATTTATTTTGTACGGTTATTTTTATCTGTTCTATTTTTTTTAGACTTAAAGTATTACTTTTGCTTTGATTATCTATTTGTACACTAAATTCTTCTATATTTTTTGACATTTTAATTAGGTTTTTGGTATATTCTTCTATAAGATTTTTCTTTTCTTCCAATTCGAGTAGATATTCATTCTTATAAGAAGAAACATCTTCTTTTTTTTCACTTAGGTTAATTAATTTTTCTTTATTTATTAAAATAAGGCTTTTTACATCATTAATATTTTTTATAATATTGTTTATATGATTATCTCTTTTATTAATAATTATACTAATATTTTGCATCACATTTTTAATATTTATTTTATATTCAGAAATAGTATTATGATCTTTTTTAAAGGTATAACACTTCTTAAGAATATTTCTTTTTTCTTCTAAAATATTTTTTTCCTCATTTAAAATATCTTTTAAATTATCTTTCAATTTATGGATAGCCAATACTATTTCATTCAAATTGTTTATACTATCAGCATTTTCTTTTTCATTTTGTTGTAATAACTTTTTAATTTTATTATTTTCTTCTAACCAAGAATTATAAATATTATTATATTTTTCTATATAATTTTTATTTTTTATAATTTGAGTATGGAGATCTTCTATCTCTTCATCTAATTTTTTGATCTCTTTTTCTAGATAGAAAATATTTTCTTGACCATTCATCGAATTTAAGTAAATACTTACTGATCCATCCAAATCTATTACCATACCGTCTAAGGAAATTATTTTATAAATCCCTAAATATTCTTTAGAAAAATTAAGAGCGCTCTGGATATCTTTAACTATTAAAACGTGGCCTAATAAAACTTTAAATAGTTCTTGATATTCTTGAGAATAAGTTATTATTTGATCAGCAAAACCATAAATATTTTCATCGCTAATTTTTATTTGGTTATTAGAAAATATTTTTGTCTTTTTTATTAAATCTAATGAAATTAGCTTAATTTCATTTAATTCATTTTTGGATAATAAACTGATAATATTAAGGGCTGTAGATATATTACTTACTACAATAGAGTTTAAGCTCTCCTTTAAAGCAATCTCTATTACTTTCTCGTATTTAGAGGGTATCTGATCAATAATTTTTATAAGTTTCTTACAAATATTATTTGGATATTCTTGACTGTATTTGAAACAAAACATTTCAATTTTATTATCATTTTTTAATATATTATTATCCAGTATTTTTTTTAAAATATCCCTTCTTTCTTCTTTTAATTTAACAGATTGTTTATCCTTTTCCAGATCTAATTGTATTTTTTTTAAATTATTTTCAATTTCTTTTATTTTATCCTCGTTTAATTTCTGTTGAATTCCCTTTATATTTCTACTTTTCTTTATGGTTACATTTCTAAAATCATTTTCCTTCATTATTAGAACTTTTAATTGGTTTTCTAAAAATTTCTTTTTTTCCTTAATTTTTTCTAAATTTATATTTATAACCTTTAAAGTAGTTTCATATTTTATTTTTTTTTCCTTTAAAAATGATTCTTTTTCAGATAAATTTTTTAATATTTTTTTAAAATTGTTATTTAATAAATTAATTGAATTAATAAATTTCGTTTTCTTTATATATTCTCTATTTAAATAATTTAATTTATTATTAAAATCTTCTAATTTTTGGTTTATTTCCAAAACACTTAAATTTACTTTTTCTTTATTTTGATTACTAGTAGATATTTTTTGGCTAATATTTTTAACTTCTTTCTTTAAATATATTAATCTTTTTTCAAGATCAATCTTTTTTTGAGCTATTAAATCTAATTTATTTTGATATAATTTGTTTCTATTATTTATTTCATAATTTTCATCTTTATACTTTTCTTGTTCTCTATTTAATTTCATTAAATCTATATTTAAGGCATTAATCGCTAATTCTTTTTCTTCAATTTTCTTTATAATTTCACATTTATCTTGTTTGTATTTCTCTATTATTTTATTAATTTTGGATAGATTTGTTCTATATAAATCATATTTTTGATAGATTAAAAAAAGTTCTAAATCTCTAATCTTTTCTTGACCTATTTTATAGTTTTTTAAATGTTTCGCTTCCTCTTCTAAAATTACTAATTGATTTTTAATTTCTGAAATTATATTAAAAACTTTATCCAAATTGTTATGAATTTCCTCAATATTTTTTAATATTTTTTCCTTCTCATATTTGTATTTGGAAATAGACGCAGCTTCTTCAAATAAATAACCTCGATCAGATGGTTTTGCACTTAAAATAAAATCAATTTCTCCTTGAGCAACAATAGAATAAGCATTTTTACTTAACCCGGTGTTCATAAATATTTCTTGAATATCTTTTAATTTACAAGGAAATCCATTTATAAAATTTTCAGTTTCACCAGAACGATAAATCCTTCTTTTAATATTTATTTCTTCCCAAACCACCGGAAGAATCTTTTCTGAATTATTTAAAGTTAAAGAAACTTCTGCCATATTTAAAGGTTTTTCTTTATGGTTTCCCGAAAAAACAATATCTATTAACTGCTTTCCTCGTAAAGACCTAATATTTTGCTCACCTAATACCCATCTAATTGCATCGGTAATATTGCTCTTTCCACATCCATTTGGGCCAACTATTGCTGTGATACCAGAATTAAATGATAATTTTGTTCTTTTTGCAAAAGATTTAAATCCATAAATTTCAAGTTCTTTAAGAAACAATTTTTCTCCTTAATCCATTATCTTTAATTTTTTCAAAGCATTCTGTGCTGCTTGTTGTTCTGCTTCTTTTTTATTATCACCCAAACCAATTCCATAAGCTATTTCCTTTAACCTTACTTCAATACAAAATTTTTTCTTATGGTCTGGTCCTTTTTCTTTAAGTAAGTAGTATTCGGGTAAACACTTCATCTCTTTTTGAGAAATTTCTTGTAATAAAGTTTTGTAATCTTCTATATAATTACCACTTTCAATAGTTTTTATTTCTTCATTTAAAAATGATAAAATATATTTTTTAACTTTTTTAAAGCCACTATCTAAAAATATTGCTCCTAATAGAGCTTCAAAGCAACTTGAAAGAATAGATGATTTCTTTCTTCCCCCAGTTAAATCTTCCCCTTTTCCCAAGATAATATATTTTCCTAAAGAAATACTATTAGCCCACTTAGCCAGGGTAGGCTTACTTACAATGATTGATTTAATTTTAGTTAGTTTACCTTCCGAAAAAGATAATAATTTTAAATAAAGATATTCAGTAACAATTAATTCTAAAACAGAATCACCTAAAAATTCTAATCTTTCATTATTTGTTATTTTATCATTTAAATTATTATTATTAAATGAAGAATGAGTTAATGCTTCTTTAAGAATGGTTTTCTTTTTAAATTTATAACTTAATTTGTTTTTAAAATCTGTTAATAAAGAATCTTTTTCTTTTTTCAATATTACTATACTACCTTTTAACTATAATTAATTGGATATCCGTCTATCTAATAGTAACTCAACACTCAAAACCTGTGATAGTTTATTGGAGTTAATAGTTTTTAGTTATTGGTTTTAATTATCGCTATACAGCTAAAAGCTTAAAGCTAAAAGCGAAAAACTATAATTCAAAACTCAAAACTTTTTTCTCAGCATTAGATTCTAAGCTCTGTTTTTTTACTTCTTTAGTTTTTCATTTTTGCAATATAGCATGCGAGATAAGATAGATGAAACTTAATATATGATACTACATATTTAAATTTTAATTTTTAAGCTATGGTTTTACATTTTACGCTTTTCGTTTTTCGCTATATACTATTCACTATTCCTTAACGACTAATTATGGCATATTATTTTTATATTTGCCTAAAACAATTACACCATTATGCCCACCAAATCCAAATGAATTGGAGATAGCATAATTAACAATTTTCCTTTCACTCTTATTGGGAACATAATCTAAGTCACATTCTGGATCTGGAGAGTTATAATTTATGGTGGGAGGAATAATATCCTCTTTTATAGTAAGGGCAGTAGCAATTGCTTCTACTCCTCCACTTGCTCCTAATAAATGACCAATCATTGATTTATTAGAGCTAATTTTTAAGTTATAAGCATGGTTACCAAATACTTTTTTAATAGCTAATGTTTCTAATTTATCATTTAATGGTGTTGAAGTTCCATGAGCATTAATATAGTCAATCTGGGAAGGCTCTATTTTTGCATCTGCTAAGGCAATTTCCATTGCCTTAGCAGCTCCTTCAGCATCAGGTGCAGGAGCAGTAATGTGATAAGCATCAGCAGTCATGCCAATACCTAATATTTCAGCATAGATGTTAGCATTTCTCTCTTTTGCATGTTGTAGAGTTTCTAAGACTAAAATTCCTGAACCTTCTGCTATGACGAAGCCATCTCTCTCTTTATCAAAAGGCTTAGAAGAATAATTTGGGTGATCATTTTGAGTAGATAATGCTCTCATTTTGCAAAATCCAGCTAAGGACATTGGTGTAATTGCAGCTTCTGTACCTCCACTAATAATTACCTGAGCATTTCCTTGTTGTAAAAGCTTAAAGGCTATTCCAAGAGCATGAGTTGCAGAGGCACAAGCAGTAGTAATAACTCCATTAGGTCCTTTTGCTCCAATTTTTATAGCTATTTCACCTGCAGAAATACTAGAAATCATCATAGGTATAAAGAAAGGGCTCACTCTTTTGGGTCCTTTTTCTAATAATATTTTATGTTGCTCTTCAAAAGTTTCTATACCGCCTATACCTGAACCTATTATAACTCCTATTAAATAAGGATTTTCTTCAGTAATTTTTAATTTAGAGTCTTCTAGAGCTAACCTAGTAGCAACAATTGAAAATTGAGTACTTTTATCCATTCTATTTACTTCTTTTTGGGAAATATAACCTGTAGGATCAAAATTTTTAATTTCTCCAGCTATTTTAGTAGGATACTCTGAGGTATCAAAATAACTTATCTTGGTAATTCCGGATTTTCCCTGGATTAATGATTGCCAAAATTCTTCTTTCCCAATTCCTATAGGTGTAACCAAACCTAAGCCTGTAATTACTACTCTATTCATCGTAAATTATTTACCTTCCTTAAAATTTTAATCAAAATGTATTTTTTAAATAAGGGTCGGGATAAACCGACCCTTATTTAAAAAACAATGTGCCCCTACATTACCATTCCCCGATCAGGTCGAGGACAGGTTTGTTTACTTTTTGGGTTACAATCATATTATTTATTTAAGTATTTTGTTGCATCTCCAACGGTCTTAATTTTTTCCGCATCTTCATCTGGAATTTCAACATCAAATTCTTCTTCAAAAGCCATTATCAACTCAACTATATCTAAGGAATCTGCTCCCAGATCATCAACAAAGGAAGACTCTTCAGTAATTTTGCTGGCATCGATTCCTAATTGATCAATAATAATTTTTTTTACTCTGTCTATAACTTCCATTTTAAATTTTTCACCTCCTCTCACATTACCATACCGCCATCGACATTAATAACTTGCCCTGTAATATAATTTGCGTTATCAGAAACTAAAAAATATACCACTTTAGCAATGTCTTTAACAGTACCCAATCTTTTTAAAGGAATTTGTTGTTGAAGATCTTTTATAACTTTTTCAGATAATCTTTTAGTCATATCTGTCTCAATAAATCCAGGAGCAATAGCATTTACATTTATATTTCTTAAAGCAAGTTCTTTGGCTATTGATTTAGTAAGCCCTATTATTCCCGCTTTTGAAGCGGCATAATTAGCCTGTCCAATATTTCCCACCAATCCAATAACTGATGATATATTTACAATTTTACCGCCGCTCTTTTGTCTCAGCATATATTTTGCCACCGTCTTGGAACAATTAAAAGTACCTTTTAGATTGATATTTATTACCGTATCCCAGTCCTCTTCTTTCATTCTTATCAAGAGAGAGTCGCGGATAATACCAGCGTTGTTTACTAAAATATCTATCTTCCCGAATTTATTTATAATCTCTTTTACCATACTCTCAACTTCTTTAAATATAGTTATATCGGCTCTTATCCCAATTGCCTGATCACCACTTTTTCTGATTTCCTCTAAAGTTTTATCAATTTCATTTTTTGGTAAAATATCATTAATAACTATTTTCGCTCCGTGATTGGCCAATTCTAAAGCAATGGCCTTCCCTATTCCCCGAGCTGATCCAGTAATCAAAGCAACCTTCCCGAATAGCTCCATTTTATATGACCTCCTTCATTTTTTCAACTACATTTTTTAATGAATTTGAATCAAATACATTAAATATTTTGGCTTCTGGAATAATTTGCTTAATTAATTCTTTTAAAACTTTACCTGGGCCTACCTCTATAAAATAATTAATACCTTCGGAATTCATTTTTTTTATGGAATCAACCCACCTTACCGGATGATCCATTTGCTCAATTAAAGATAGTTTAATTTCTTCTTTTTTTCTGGCATACTCTGCATTAACATTACAAATTATCGGTATTTGAGGATTTTGGATATCTATCCTTTCCAAATATTTTGCTAAATTTACTTTTGCCAATTTCATTAACGATGAATGAAAAGGAGCACTCACTTTTAGAGGTATTGCTTTTGCCCCTTTTTGCTTAACTAATAGGGATAATTTTTCTAATGGTTTAATTTCACCCGAAACTACAATTTGAGTTGGAGAATTATAATTGGTAATTTCTACTATTCCTAAATTACTTATTTCTTTAAATAATTTACTTATCTCCTCTTCCTTTAAGCCAAGAATAGCTAACATTGAACCAGTTCCTATTGGAGTGGCACTCTGCATATATTCGCCTCTTTTTCTCACTAATTTCACTGCCTCTTTAAACTTAATAGAACGATTAGCTACTAAGGCTGTATATTCTCCCAAACTATGTCCTGCGACTACAGAAGGTTTAATATCATATTTTTTTAGTAATTCGAATAATATTGTACTAACAGTTAAAATTGCTGGTTGAGCATTAATAGTATTTTTTAATTCTTCTTCTGGTCCTTCGAAACATAATTTACTAATGTTAACCTCTTCCTCTTTTAAAGCTAAATTAGCTTCTTTAAAAAATATTTTTGCTTCTTCATAATTTTCTATTAAATCTTTCCCCATTCCTACTTTTTGAGAGCCTTGGCCTGGAAAAACAAAAGCAATCTTTTCCATTGTTTTCTCCTTGAATATATATTAGGGAAAATATTTTTAATCTTCAATAAATTTTATTTATTCCATCTAAAAACAATAGATCCATAAGTAAGACCTGCGCCAAATGAAGTTAATACCACAATATTGTTATTTTTTATTTTGCCTTCTTTAACTGCCTCATCAAGAGCTATGGCTACAGATGCAGCAGAAGTATTTCCGTATTTATCTAAATTTATAAAAACTTTATCTTTTTTTATTCCTAAAACTTTTAAAACAACCAAAATAATCCTAATATTAGCTTGATGTGGAATGAAGCAATCCACATCTTTCACTGAAAGATTGCATTTTTCTAAGGCTTTTATAGTTGACCTTTTCATACTTTTAACTGCATTTTTAAATACTTCATTTCCTTTCATTTTAACATAATGCATTCTCTTTTCTATAGTCTCGTGGGAAGCAGGATTTTTAGAAAGCCCTGCTGGCAACATAATCATATCTGCTTTTGAACCATCTCCTCCTAAATAACCCGAAAGAATTCCTTTTTCTTCCTTAGCTTTTAAAATAACTGCTCCTGCTCCATCGCCAAAAAGCACGCAAGTATTTCTATCCGTCCAATCCACAAATTTGGATAGTGTTTCTGCCCCGATTATTAGGGCATTATTATAAAAACCGGCAGAAATGAATTGCCAAGCGACAATTAAAGCATAAACAAAACCAGTGCAACCTGCTTGCAGATCAAAAGTTGCAGCATTTACAGCTTTGATTTTCTCTTGTACTAAACAAGCAGTAGCTGGGAAAACCATATCTGGTGAGTTAGTAGCTACAATAATTAAATCAATTTCCTTAGGCTCAATATTTGCATCTTTTAAGGCTTTTAAAGCCGCTTTAGAAGATAAGTCTGAGGTAGTTTCATTATCTTCAGCTAAATGACGCTCAGAGATACCAGTACGAGCGATAATCCATTCATTACTTGTATCTACTATTTTTTCTAAATCATCATTAGTCAAGACTTTTTTTGGAATATAAGAACCTGTACCAATTATTTTTACATTTCTACAATTTTTAATCAATTATTATATTCTCCTCTTTTATTTAATCAACAGTATATTTTTGTATCTAGGTCTCTTTCAGGTGCTCAAGTATATTAGAATCTACAAATTTACCAGCATTAATTATTGCATTGGAGATTGCCTTTGATTTAGATCGGCCGTGGCATATAAAGCACAACCCATTTACTCCTAATAGTGGTAATCCTCCATATTCTGTATAATCAGTCCTTTTTACCAATTCCATAAATTTTTGCTTTAGTTGATCCATTTCTTGATTTTGCGGGAGTTGGCTAATAACTTTCTTATTGATTTCTATTAAAAGCATCTTGGCTAATCCTTCAGAAAATTTTAATAGAATATTACCGGTAAATCCGTCACAAACTACTACATCGACAACCCCCTCAAAAACATCTTTACCTTCAATATTCCCTATAAAATTGATATTAGCATTATTCATTATTTTATAAGCACTTTGAGCAAATTTATTCCCTTTACTTTCTTCTTCACCTATATTTAGCAAGCCGATTTTTGGATCTTTTATGTTTAAAAGATATTTAGCATATTTACTTCCTATGAAAGCAAATTGAAGTAGATGTTCTGGCTTACAATCCACATTTGCACCAACATCTAATATTACTACTTTTCCTTTTATTGCAGGTAAAACAGTAACAATAGCAGGACGACGTATTTTAGAAATGCATCCTAACTTTAATAAGGCAGCAGCCATAACCGCTCCGCTATTTCCAGCAGAAATAAAGGCATCAGCTGCACCAGTTTTTAATAGATCTATCCCTACTAGAATAGAAGATTCTTTTTTGGTGCGTAAAGCACTTAGGGGAAATTCTCCGGTGGTAATTGTATCTTTGCAGTTTATAATGGATAAATTATTATTTTTAAAATTATATTTTTTTAATTCTTCATAAATTCTTTTTTCCTCACCTAATAAAATAATCTCTAAATTTCGTTCTTTCAAAGATGAAATTGAACCTTTTACTATTTCTTCAGGAGCATAATCTCCTCCCATAGCATCAATAGCTATTTTCATTTAGACCTCCTTCTTTTTTACCTTATCGTTAAATGAAAAAATTACTAATTTCCCTGTAAACACTTCTTCATGATTAGATTTTACATGAACCGATACTAAATACTTATTTCCTTTTTTTTGAGCAACCCTTGCCTTGGCAACTAAAGTTTGCCCAGTATATACAGGTATTTTATATCTTAAACGAGCAATACCGGTTAAGGCTACTTTCGCATCAATAATTGAAATTGCTAATGAATCAGCTAAAGAAAATATATAATGGCTTCTAATTATTCCCGTTCTATTAAAGGCCATACTTTTTACAGTTTTTAAAATGGCAATACCACTCTTCCCTAACTCTATATCTATTAATTCTCCGATTATTTCATCTCTTTTTAAAGACTTTACTTGATCAGCTAAAGAAGTTTCTTTAGCAACTTTAATTATACGTTTTCTCATTTCGGGAATTCCCATTTCCAATCGATCTAATCGAATAGTTTGCACACTAAAATTAAATAATTCAGCAAGTTTCTTATCAGACAAAAATGGATCTCTTAAAATATATTCTTTTATCCTTCTTTGTCTTTCTATTTTATTTAAATTCTGAATCATCATTTTTCAGTCACCTATTTTATTAATCTTTAATAGTACCTATTATTAGTAACTATTAATTGTTAGTATACATTAACAATTTATAAAAATCAAGCGAATTTTTTAACCATAAAAAAATGTCATAATTTAAAAATTAGATTATGACATTTTCTATATTTAATATTTAAAAATATTAAAATTTATTTATTTTTTTCTTTTTTTAATAAAGAAGATATAACTGGTTTTCCATTATAATAACCACATTCAAGGCATGCTCTATGAGGTAATTTCATCTCATGACATCTTGGACATTCAACAAAAATTTTTTCATTTAAATTCCAGTGTGTTCTTCTTTTATTTTTTCTTGATTTAGATGTTCTTCTTTTTGGGCAGGGCACAATGTCTACCTCCTTTTGCCAGGATATAATTTAATATTTTAATAACTTTAAAAGTATATTATTTCTTAATAAAAAATGCAAATTATTTTTAATAAATGTAAAATAATTTATTTTTATTTAATTTATTTTTTAATTTATTATATTAGTCCTAATATGCTTAATTCTAGATAATTCTGGATTTTTTTTACATTCTTTTTCAAAAGCTTTCTCTCTCATTAAATTTTTATAATTTGGATCTTGAAAAGTATATTTAAAATTAGTGTGTAAGTCATAAGTACCTTCCAATAGAGCGATTACATCTTCCACAAAGACTAATTCTTCATCAGTAGGAATAATAAATATTTTTACCCTGGAGTCAAGGGCAGAAATATCAGATTCTACATTTCTGGTTTTAGCTAATCTATTCTTTTCTGGATCATATTTAATCCCCAATATATCCAATCCTTCTAATACCTTAGCTCTTATAACACTGCTCATTTCCCCTACTCCAGCAGTAAAGATTAAAGCATCTAATCTTCCTAAGACAGCGGTATAAGCACCAATATATTTCTTCAGTCTGTAGGCTTCCATTTCAATCGCCAATTTGGCTCTTTTATCCCCTTCAGTTGCTGCTTTTACTACATCTCTTCTATCCACATATTTTTCGGTTATACCTAATATTCCACTTTTCTTGTTCAAAAATGTATCCATTTCTTCAGGGGAAAAACCTTCTTTCTGCATTAAATATAAATCTAAAGCAGCATCATGATCTCCCGCTCTGGTACCCATAATGGCTCCTTCTAAGGGTGTAAATCCCATACTGGTATCATAAGAAAGACCGTTCTTTACTGCATTGATACTTACCCCATTCCCAATATGACAACTTATTAAATTACAGGTAAAAGGATCTTTCCCTAAGAGAACAGCTGCTCTTTTGGCTACATATAGTAATGAAGTACCGTGAAAACCATATCTTCTTATGCCATATTTTTCATACCATTGGTAAGGTACAGCATAGGTATAGACATAATCAGGCATAGTCTGATGCCAGGCAGTATCCATAATAGCCATATGAGGAATATGGGGTAAAAGCTCCATAGCTGCTTCAATACCCATGATATTAGGTGGGTTATGTAAAGGTGCTAATCCAGCAAGTTCTTTAAAAGTTTTGATGACTTCTTGGTTTATAATTACTGATTTAGAAAATTTTTCACCACCATGGACCACTCTATGACCTACAGCCGTAATATCAGATAAATCTTTGATAGCTCCATACTCAGGGTGAATGAGACTATCAATTATTAATTTTATAGCTTCTTTATGAGTAATACAATCATGTTTTATAGTAACTTTTTCTTTATGGTTAACTTCATGAACACAAAAAGAATTTCCGATAGTAACTCTTTCTACTATACCCTTGGCAATTATTTCTTTTTTAGACCAATTATAAAGTTGATATTTTACTGAAGAACTACCACAATTAAAAGATAATATAATCATAAAATCTTTCCTTCCTCTTTTGTTTTTTATTCTATCCATGCTTACTCATTATTTTTTAAAGTATTATAAGTCTATAATATAATTTGTATCTTTATATCTTACCTGCTTGACCTGCTTGCAATACAGTAATAGCTACTACATTAACAATATCTTCTGCGCTACAACCTCGAGAAAGATCATTGACTGGTTTTCTCATCCCCTGAGAAATTGGACCTATAGCCTCAGCCTTAGCTAATCTTTCTACTAACTTATAAGCAATATTCCCAGATTGTAGATCAGGGAATATTAAAACATTAGCTTTTCCCGCAATTTTACTATTTGGAGCCTTTCGTTCCCCAATCGAGGGAATTAATGCTGCATCAGCTTGTAATTCTCCATCAATAAGCAAATTTGGCCTCTTTTTTTGAGCAATTTTTGTAGCTTCCACTACTTTGTCAACCATAGAATGTTTGGCACTACCTTTGGTGGAAAACGACAACATAGCCACTCTTGGTTCAATACCCACTAAAACCTTTGCAGTTTCAGCACTGGCGATAGCAATATCAGCAAGCTGTTCAGCATTAGGTTCCGGATTTATAGCACAATCTGCAAATACAACAACTCCATTTTCTCCATAGGGACAATCAGGTATAACCATTATAAAAGAACTTGAAACAATATTTATATTAGGGGCAGTCTTAATGGTCTGCAAAGCAGGTCTAAAAACATCTCCCGTAGCATTAATTGAACCGGCAACCAAACCATCTGCATCATTATGATAAACCATTAATGCACCAAAATAAAGAGGGTCTTCTAGTAATTGATAAGCCTCATCCAAACTCAATCCTTTATTTTTACGAAGTTGGTAATAAGATTCCGCATATTTTTTTAATTTGTCGGACTCTTTAGGATTTATAATTTTTATTTTGTTTGGAAATTCAATTCCTAACTCCTGCGCTTTGAATTTAATATTCTCTTTTTTCCCTAATAATATTAAATCTGCAAATCCCTCTTTAGTAATTATTTCTGCTGCTTTAATCATTCGCGGTTCTTCTCCTTCCGGAAGAACGATATTCTTAGGATTTTTTTTGGCTTTTTCTCGAATTATTTGAGATATTTTCATTTTAATTCTCCCTTTAATAATTTACTATCATTTTTTTTATAAATTTCGTATAATTATACCATAAAATATTTTTTAAATCGAGAAATTTTATGAAAATATTAGATATTATCACCGAATACAATCCTTTCCATAGTGGCCATCTTTATCATCTTTCGAAAGCAAGAGAAACAACTAATCAAGTTGCTAATGATTTTGCTTGCATTGATTCTTTTTTTATAATTATTAGCAATTTTATACTTTTATAATTTTATTAATTTCATTATCGCATCATCAAAATCTATAACTGGTATGATTTTTATATCTTGATTAAATTTAAGAGCTTCTTGGTAATTATTTTGAGGCACTAAAAATATATCAGCTTTTTGCTTTTTAGCAGAAATAATCTTTTGTTTAATATCATCAACTTCATATATTTTTCCATCGATTTCTAAATTACCTGTTCCAGCAATTATTAAACCATGGCTTAAATCATTTTCAGTTAATTGATTTAATATTTCTAAAGCAATCATTAGCCCTGCAGAAGGTCCCTTTATTTTATCTAAAAAGATTTCTATTTTTAAAGGGAACTTACATTCAATATCTTTATTAGTAGCATAAATCCCAATACCTAAACTTTCTATTTTATTATCTGCATTAGGAAGTTCAATAATAGGAATTAACGCTGAATAAGTATGATTATTTCTTAAAAAGGTAATCTTAATAACTTGGGTCGAAATATAACTTTGAACCATCTTTGAAAATTCTTCTCTAGTATTAATAGGCTGATCGTTTACCTTTACAATTACGTCACCTGGTAATAATTTATCTTTTGCTGAACTATGATCTAATATCTTATTAACTAATACTCCTTCCCCTGAAATTTCTGGTAAATACCCTACTTTCTTTAAAGCTACAATTTTAGCAATCATTTGGCTCTCTTGCATCAATTTATCCATTACATTTATATATTCTTTTTGATTTAAATTTACCAAATTTTCTTTATTATAATTTTTCAAATCAACATTAGTATCAAAAAAATTATATAAATATAGCAATAAATTTGCTTTTATAATTGTAGTCGAAGTAAGAAGAAATTTTCCTTTGGCATCTTTTTCACCATTTTCTACTGTAATATTTTGACTTAAATTGACACACTGTCCAGGAACTACAAGATAATAAGGAGTTGTAATTAAATTAATTAGAATTAAAATTATAATTATAATAATTAAAAAATATTTTTTAATATATGACATTATTTATTTTTTTATTATATAGACAGATTTTTTTAACTTAGTAATAAATTTTTAAATTTATAACTTAAAAAATAAAGTAATATAATTCTACTAAATATTTTTATTAAAAAGTTTTTCTCTTAATTTTTTCTCTACAATTTCAGGAACTAATTGATTTATGCAACCATTTAAACTTGCAATTTCCTTAACTATACTTGAATCTAAGTAAGAGTATTTGGAACAAGTAACCATAAAAATTGTTTCGATTTCTGGAGCAAGTCTTTTATTCATTAAAGCCAATTGCGACTCATGCTCAAAATCAGAGATAGCCCTCATCCCCCTGATGATAATATTTGCCTTATTACTTTTCATAAAGTCAATTAATAACCCAGAAAATGACTGTATTTTTACCTTTTCTAAATTTTTGGTTACTTCTTTTATCATATCTATTCTCTCTGGTGCAGAAAATAAAGTTGATTTTTTAGGATTATTTGCCACGCCTACTATTATTTTATCAAAAATATTTGTAGCTCTTTCAATAATATTAAGGTGGCCATTAGTAATTGGATCAAAACTTCCAGGATAGACCGCTATTCTCATTTTTCCCTCCTCTAAAACGATTATACAGATTTTCTAATTATAAATTTTATGTATTGGTATTACTAAAAAAAGACAAATAGGACTCTCCATATTTTCTTTGATCAAATAATTTTAAGTTATTTATATTTTCCTCAACTTTTTCTTTTTTATAATGCTGAACAATTACTACACTATTTTTTTTAAGTATAGGTAATTTTGATATTTCTAATAAAGAAATATTTACTAAACCCATATTATAAGGTGGATCAAGAAAGATACAATCCAATAAATAATTTTTTTTAGCTAATAATTTTATACCAGACAAAAAATCAATTTTAAAAACCAGGGAATTTTGGTTATTTTTAGTTTTTTTTAAATTTTCTTTTATAATTTTTATACATTTTATTTCTTTTTCAATAAAGATTACTTTCTGTGCTCCTCTACTTAGTGCTTCGATTCCTATTGCTCCAGTGCCGGCAAATAAATCTAAAAAATAAGTTCCTTCGATGGATATTCCTAAAATATCAAATAATGCTTCTCTTACTTTTTGAGAAGTGGGGCGAATGGATAAACCCTTTAGAGATTTTAATTTATTACCTCTGTTTTTTCCAGCAACAATTTTCATATTTTACTCTTAATCATTTTTTTATGTATTATATGCTAATCTCTATTTGCTTATAATATACCAGATATGATTCATAAAATACAAGATGCTATCTCTATTTCTGAATTCTATCTGTCTAAATATTTACTTTTTTAAATATAAATATTACAAACTATGAATTATTACTTGCCAAGGCTCTATATAATATGATAGAATTTAAAATACTGATTATTTTCTATAATAGATGGGGAGGAAATATAAAAAATGGCAAAATGCGACATCTGTGGCAAAGGGCTACAATTTGGGAAACAAATTAGTCATTCTCATAGAGTAACTAATAGAACCTGGTCTCCCAATATTCAAAAAGCCAAAGTAAAAATTAATAATAGCATTAAAAGAATTAATATTTGTACTAAATGTTTAAAAGCAGGTAAAGTAGAAAAAGTATCTTAAAAATATTCTTTTTTAAGTTTATTTATAACTTTATTAGTTACCCAATTAGGAGTAGAGGCTCCACTGGTAATCCCAATTCTATCATCTGGGTGAAACCATTCGTATTTTATTTGGTTTTCAGTTTCAATATGGTAGGTTTTTACTCCTTGTTTTTTACATATTTCTGCTAATCGAGATGTATTGGCACTTTCTTTCCCTCCAATTACAATCATTACATCAACTTTTTTTGCTAATTCAAGGGTACTCTTTTGTCTTTCTATGGTAGCTTTACATATAGTATTAAAAATTCTTAATTCTTCAGTTTTATTTAACAAAACAGGTAATAACTTTTTAAAATCATAAATATTTTTTGTGGTTTGAGAAATAAAACCAATTTTTTTCTGTTGTTTTATCTTTTCTATTTCATAAAAAGAACTAACTACTAAAGCATTATTTTGGATTAAATCTAATACACTTAATATTTCAGGATGTTTTTTGTCTCCAAAGATAACTATAAAATAGCCATTTTTATATAAATAACCAGCTATCTCTTGTACTTTTTTAACATATGGACAAGTAGTATCAATTACAGATAATCTTTTCTGGTAAGCTTGATGTAGTAACAAAGGAGATATTCCATGAGCCCTGGTTATAATTACACTTTCTTCTGGAACTTCACCTAAATTATTTACAATCTTTGCTCCCCTTTTTTTAAAATATTCTATAACTTGAGGGTTATTTATTATTGAGCCTAACATATATACGTCATTTTTTCTTTTTTTTATAGTATCTTTTGCTAAGTTTACTGATTTTTTAACCCCGAAGCAAAAACCCATTTTGGGGGATAATATTATTTTCAATTTACTTTTTTCCATTCTCTTTATATTTTTTTATTATTTTTAAAATCTCATTTTTTACTTCCTCAATGGTTTTTTCTGTAGAATCGATTAGAACAGCATTTTCTGCTTTAGTTAAAGGAGCATATTTTCTCTGGCTATCAATTTCATCTCTTTTCATTATCTGTTTTTTAACTTCTTTATAATCTATTTTATAACCTTTAGCGGTAAGTTCTTTATATCTCCTTTTAGTCCTTTCTTCTTCGGAAGCAATAAAATATAATTTTATATCTGCATACGGTAAAATTACCGATCCGATATCTCGACCCTCCATTATAATATTTCCCTCTTTAGCTAATTTTTTCTGAAGAGAAATTAATTGTTTCCTAATTTTGGGTAATTTAGCTATTTGAGAAACATTTTGATCAATTTTTGGATCTCGTATTTCCTCAGTTACATCTTTCCCATCAATAAAGATATGATAATAATCTTTTAAACTATTACTACTTACTCTATTTATTTTTATTTGAGTCTTTGAAACTAGCATTGAAATTAAATCTTCATTATTTACACTAAGGTTATTTTTTAAAACTTTCCAGGTTATAGCTCTATAAATTGCTCCTGTATCAATGTATAAAAAACCTAATTTCTGGGCAATTAATTTGCCAATGGTACTTTTGCCCACCGCAGCGGGTCCATCTATAGCAATTATCAACCCCTTTTTGCTCATTAATTCACCTCAAATTAGTCGTTAGTGAATAGCATAATTAGTATATAGTATTGAGTATTGAGTATTGAGTATTGAGTAAAGATTCCGTAATTTTTTACCTTGCGTATGTAATACGCCCCTACTTTTTCTTTACTTCTGATTACTAATTCCTGCAACTTTTATCTTTCACTATATACTACATACTATATACTCAACACTATATACTCGATACCATATAGTGCTATATCGTTTTCTTCAAACTTCTAATTTCTTGCTTATTTAAATGCCTATATTCTCCTGGTTTTACACCTTTTAAGCGAATGGAATCTATCTGAATTCTTCTTAATTTTAAAACCGGGTGTCCAATATATTCACCCATCTTCCTAATTTGTCTTTTTTTACCTTCTCTTAGCTTTATTTTTAATATCGCATTACCACTTATAGTTTTCAAGGTATGAATATTACAAGGTAATATTTTATAATTATTTTCTAAAATAATTCCTTTGGATAAAATATTTAATTTTTTTAAAGAAGGAATTCCTTTTACTTTAACAATATAAGTCTTTTCAATCTTTTTTGAAGGATGGGTTAAACCATAAGTTAGCTCGCCATCATTGGTTAGAATTAATAATCCTTCTGAATTAAAATCCAGACGCCCAACAGGATAAATTCTTTCGGTTATGCCTTTTAGTAAGTCCAAAATAGTTGGCCTATGATAAGGGTCATATAAAGAAGTTAAATATCCTTGAGGCTTATTTAATAAAATATAAATGTAATCCTTTTTTTCTTTATATTTTATTAATTTACCTTTTACCTCTATAATATCTTCTTGGGGATTAATTTTTGTTCCTAATTTAGTAACTATCAAATTATTTACTCGCACCTTACCTCCAAGAATTAGTTCTTCGCACTTTCTTCTAGAATCAATCCCTACTCTTGCTAAATATTTTTGTAACCTTTCGCGCATATTAATTAATACCTATTTCTGATATTTTAGGCAAATCAGATATTCTTTTTAGGCCAAAATGTATTAAAAATGCATCTGTAACCTTATAGAGTATGGGATTTCCGGCTACTTTTTTCCTTCCACTAATTTTTATAAATTTATGCTTTAATAAATTCATCAAAACGCCTGAACAATTTACCCCACGTATTTTTTCAATTTCTAAACGGGTTATCGGTTGATTGTAGGCAATAATAGCCAATGTTTCTAAAGCAGCTTTTGAAATTTGGTGCTTTTTTATATTTTCTGAAATCTTTTTTACCCATCTAGAATACCCCGGTTTAGTACCTAATTTATATCCTCCAGCGATTTCATATATTTTAAATGGTCTATTATCACCTTTATAATTAGAAATTAATTCATTAATAATTTTTTTAATTCTATTTTTTTCAAGGCCAGTAATTTCATTTATTTTTTTGACCGTCAAAGGGTCATTTGAAACAAACAATAAACATTCTATTACATTTTTCCATTCAGAATAATTATCTAATTCTTCTTTTAATTTAAAGCATCCCCCTTCATATTAAATATGATTTTATCAAAACTTTTATTTTGAAAACAATTGATTTTCTTTAAATATATAAGTTCTAATAAGGCAAGAAAAATAACAATAATTTCTAGCTTACTTTGAGTTCTTTCCATAAAATACTCGAAAGAAAATCCTTCTTTACTATTTTTCAATAAATTGAGTATTTCTTTCATCTTAGTATTGATAGTAAAAATTCTCTTTTTAATAGGTATAAATTCTTTCTTTTTATTACTTAATAGAACTTTTTCTAAACAGACTAAAAGGTCTGCCAAATCAACTTTTTGGATTTCTATATTATCTTTCTTTATTCTACTTTCCATCATTGGGAAATATATATTATTCTGATCTCCTTCTTTTTCCTTTAAATATTCAACTACTTTTTGAAATTTATTATATTCTTGAATATATGATTCCTTTTCTTTTGAAGTTGCAAAATCATTATCTTCATTATCTTCCTTTTCGTTATTTTTAATTTCCAATTTAGGAAGAAGATACTCTGACTTTATTTTCAATATCATCACCATATTGTTTATTATTTTACCGGCGTTATTTAAATCAATAATATTCCTATTTTTAATAACATATTGCAAATATTGATTTATTATCTCTGTAATAGAGACGAGATCAATATCTATTATATTTTCTTTTATCTTTTTTAGTAATTCATTGGTGGAAGCTTCGAATATATTATTCATAATTCATATTCATAGCTTTTTTTGCTTCTTCAAGTGTTTTTTTAGCTATTTTCCTTGCCTTTTTGCTTCCTTCAATAACAATTTCTTGAACTATTTTAGGATTTTTTTCGAAATATTTTCTTTTCTCTCTAAATCCATCAAATTTATTTATTAAAATTTTAGCTAATATTTTTTTACATTCTACACATCCCAATTTTCCTGATTGGCATCCTGCAGATATTTCTCGAGATTGATCTGGATTAAATATATTTTGATATGTAAATACAATACAAATATCAGGATGTCCTGGATCATTTAATTTTATTTTTTGAGTATCAGTTATCATTGATTTAATTTCTTGTTCCATTATTTTGGGAGGATCAGAAATGGAAATAGTATTTTTTAAACTTTTACTCATCCTTTTTCCATCAATCCCGGGAACACGAGATATCCTGGTTAGCTTTGCTTCGGGTAAAGGAAAAATATTTTTATAAAGACTATTAAATCTTCTGGCAATTTCTCGAGCTATTTCTATATGATGTACCTGATCTTCTCCCACTGGTACAGCATTTGATTTATAGATTAAAATGTCTGAAGCCATTAGAACTGGATATCCCAAAAGACCATAATCAATATTTTCTTTTAATCCTAAATCACGTATCTGTTCTTTTAAAACTGGATTTCTTTCTAACCAAGATAAGGGGGTAATCATAGAAAAAAGTAAATGTAGTTCTGCATGTTCTGGAACATAAGATTGTATCAATACAGTACTTTTTTCAGGATCAATACCTGCGCTAAACCAATCAATAAGCATTTCTTTAATATTTTCTTTTAATTCTTCAGTATGATTATATCCAGTAGTTAAGGCATGTAAATCTACCACCCCAAAAAAACAGCTATATTCTTTTTGAAGTTTTACCCAATTTTCTAAAGCTCCTAAATAATTCCCTAAGTGTAGCTTTCCAGTAGGGCGCATCCCACTAAAAATTATTCCTTTCATCCGAAGTGCTCCTTCCTTGATTTTATTATAAAATATTTATTAAATCTTCTATATTTATACTAATAAATTAAACAAAAAAAATACTACCGGAAATAATATCTTTCCAATTATACCACTTAATACAAGTATTAATAAGATAATTGGCCCATAAGATTCTAACTTAGCATATCTATAAGCTGTTGAATTAGGTAAAAATCCCAATAATATTTTTGACCCATCTAAGGGTGGAACAGGAATTAAATTAAATATTGCTAGAGCTAAATTTATTATCACTCCAGTTTGCAAAAAAAGTAGCCACCCTTTAATTAAAGTTATAATTAATTTTAAAAAAACATTATTTTGTACTACTGTAATTCGAAAGAAGAAATAATAACTTAATCTCAACGTTAAAGCAAATATAATAGCAGTTAATATATTAGCCACAGGTCCAGCTAAAGAAACATATATCATATCTCTTTTGGGATGGTTTAAATTATTAAAATTTACTGGTACTGGTTTTGCCCAACCAAAGCGAAATAAAATCAACATTAAAGTTCCTATTGGGTCGAGGTGAGCTAAAGGATTTAAAGTAAGCCTTCCTGCTTCTGCTGCTGTTGGGTCACCTAATTTATACGCAATTCTACCATGCCAATATTCATGAATAGTGATAGCAATTAAAACTGCAGGTATACTCCAAACAATTTCGAATATATTATTCAACATTTATTTATTTCTTATTCCTTTCTTTTTCTTGTAAAATATTATTTACCAATCTAATTTCATCCTTTTGATTTTTTACTTCTCCATTTAGTTTAGCATAAAGTAATTTATTTAAAATTTGTGAATATATAGGGCCAGGTTTTAGATGCAATTCTTTTAGTTCTTTCCCCGAAATATATAAACTTACTTTTTTATATTCTTTTAAAAATTTAACTATTCTTTCTTTTGCAATATGGGAATTATTTTCCATCATAACTAAAAATAATATTTCATTGGGTAAATTTTTTAATTTTAAGTAAATAATACTTGGTAATATTTTATTTTTTTGAGCTATAAATTTTATAATTTGATTTATATTTGAGTTAATATGATTTATCTTTCTTAATATTTTTTGATCAAACATTAACTTATTAGTAATCACCTGCATTTTATTATTTTTAAATTTTTTAAATAAACAATAATAATTTATCAGCCATAGTTCTATTTTTTCTTCAGGGATATTATATTTCCAAAAATTATAATTTTCTTTCGCTCTGTTGAATTTTTCAGTTGTATCTGAATTTAATTCTACTCCTGGTAGAATATATTTTAAAGCTCCTAATTCTTCCATTCTTTTTAATATTTTTTCTGGATTCTCTTCTTGTAATATTAAGATCAATTCTTCCACAATTCTATTCTTCCTTAATTTAGAGAGCAACTTATCGTCAATAGCTTTTTTAAGAAAATCTTCAGTGGACTTATCCATCTTAAAATTATATCTTTGTTCAAATCTTATTGCACGTATAATACGTGCTGGATCTTCAACAAAACTTAAATTATATAAAACTCTGACTAGGCCAAAATGTAAATCTTTCTGTCCTCCAAAAAAGTCAATTAATTTTCCATAATGTTTTTGGTTTAACTGGATAGCCATAGCATTTATAGTAAAATCTCTCCTATATAAATCTTTTTTTATTGAACTTAACTCAACTTGAGGGAGAGCTGCTGGGTATTCGTAAAATTCTCGTCTAGCAGTCGCCACATCTATTTTAAAACCATCTGGTAAAATTACTACTGCGGTACCAAATTTTTCATGACTTTTAATTCTCCCTCCTAATTCTTTACTTAAATCTTGAGCAAATTTTATTCCTTCCCCTTCCACAACAATATCCAGATCATAATTTTTAATTTTTAAAAAAAGATCTCTTACTACTCCTCCTACCATAAAAACTGAAAATTTTAACCTATCACCTATCTTTCCAACTTTATACAAGATATCTTGAATTTTTTTAGAAAATACTTTTTCTATTAAATCTATTTGTTTTTTTCTTTCTATTTTATTTTCACTCTCAATATAGGTGGAAAATGTTTTTTTAGGAATATTATTTATACCATATAAATTTCTTATTAAATCAGTCCTGGTGACAATTCCTCTTAACTTATTATCATTACTAAGTACTAATATTCTTCCAATATCATGATTAATCATTAATTCTTGAATTTCATTTAAAGGTGTATCGAGAGTTACACTAATAATCTGATTAGACATATATTTATCTACTGGTTCTTTTCCAAATCCATGACGCTCAGCCTTATTTACTTCCGACCTGGTAATAATCCCCATTAATTTCCCCTCTTCTATTACTGGGATTCCGGTATGTCCGTACCTTAATAATATTTTTCCAGTCTCTTCAATAGAAGTTTTAATATTAACAGTTTTTACCGATGAAGACATAATATCTTTTGCCACAATTCCTACCTTTACTTTTCTTTCTAAGACTTTCAAAAGTTTTTTCTCTAATTCATTTAAGGAGAGATCTTTAACTACTGCGGAAGCTGCTTGGAAGTGACCTCCACCTCCTAATTCTCTTAGAATCTCATCTACATCAACAGAATTTGTTCTGCTTCTTCCGACTATATATATTCTTTCTCCCATTTTTACTAGGGTAAAAAAAACATCACTATTTTCAATTTCTATTAGTTTATGGGTAAGCAGGGCTAACCCTTCTGTATAATTTTTTATCTCCGCTTTCGCTATATTAATACATACACTCTTACAAAATATTTCTTTAGAAGAATTGAGTAATTGGTTCAATAATTTTTTTTGGGTTGAGTTTAAACCAATATTAATAAAATTAGCTACCGCTTTTAATTTTATTCCTTTATCAAATAGATAAGAAATACTGTTTACATCATCAACTGTAGTAGTTGAAAAAGTTAGAGAACCAGTATCTTCATACACTCCTAAAGCAAAAAGAGTTGCTTCCATAGGAGTAATTTCTAAGTTCATCTGTTTTAATTTTTTTAAAAGTATGGTAGTAGTCGCCCCTACTTCTTCTATTACATTGAGATCTCCCTTGATATCGTCCCCAGTAGAAGGGTGGTGATCATAAATATGAATTTCTATATCTTTCTTCTTTAATACATTAGCAAATGAACCAATTCTTCTTTTTATCCGAGTATCAACTATTATCAGCTTAGTAATTTCTTGTATTTTAATGTTTTTAAGTGGAGTTATCTCAATTAACTCTCTATATAGGGATATAAATTTTCTTACATTTTTCTCGACAGCTCCAGGAAATACTAAGAGAGCATCTTTATATATCTTTTTAGCGGCTACCATAGAGGCTAAGGAATCAAAATCTGTACTTTGATGACTAATAATTACTTCCAATAAATTACCTTCTTTTTTATTTAAAATTATAGCATAAAAAAACAAAAGATAGTATACGTATAGCGTTTAGCGTAGAGTATATTTAGTATATAGTATCGAGTATATAGCATATAGTAAGAAAAATTAGAGAGAGAGAGAAGAATTCAGTAGAGAAATTCGTAAATCGTATCTCATACAAACTAGTATATAGCGTTTAGCATTTAAAAAGAAGTCAGAATACAGAATCCGATTCTTTTTATCTCTTTATTTAAAAACTATAAACCGATAACTGAAAACCGATTTCCTTCACTCGATACTCGATACTCAATGCTTGATACTGTTCATCTAAATTCCTTAATGCCTTGTCTACTAATAGTAGCTAAAATTAATGGTAATTTTACTGGTTTTTTAATTCCTATAATAAATGAGGATAATAATTTTTTCTTTGCTTCTTTTAATTTTTCTGAATCATTATAATGCACCTCAGCTAAGTTTTCATTAATATTAATTCTGTTACCCACTTTCTTTTTTAAAACAATCCCAACGGATAAATCAATTTTAGATTCTTTTTCCTCTCTACCTGCTCCTAAAAGCATGGCACTTTCTCCCACTAATCTAGAATCTATTTTCTGTATATATCCACTTTTATTAGCCTTAATTTTAGTACAATGTTTTGCTAAAGGTAATAATTCTGGATTATCGATAATACCTGAATTCCCACCTTGAGCAATTATCATCTCTTTAAATTTATTAAGGGCCACCCCGCTTTTTAGTATTTTTTCTAATTTATTTTTTCCTTCTTGGTAAGTTTTGGTTACTCTACCTAATTTTAACATATAAGAACCAAGGACAAGACAAAGTCTACGTAAATCTTCTGGTCCTTTGTTTTTTAAAATTTCAATAGCTTCTTTCACTTCTAACGAATTACCTATAGCAAAACCTAAAGGTTCATCCATATTTGAAACTACCCCAATAATCTCTTTCTTAAATTCTAATCCTATATCCACCATAATTTTTCCTAACTTCAAAGCGTCCTTATACTCTCTCATAAAAGCTCCACTTCCCGTAGTAATATCTAATACTATCGCATCAGCACCAGCAGCTAGTTTTTTACTCATAATACTGCTTACAATTAAAGGAATACTATCTACTGTTCCAGTTACATCCCTTAAGGCATATAATTTCTTATCTGCTGGAACTAAATCTGAAGTAGAGCTAATAATTGATACCCCAACCTTTTTAACAATTTTTATAAATTTATTTAGACTTAATTCTGTTTTAAATCCCTCAATTGATTCTAATTTATCAATTGTACCACCGGTATGACCTAAACCTCGTCCTGACATCTTAGCCACCTTGACACCCGCAGCTGCTACCATGGGAGCTAAAGCGAGAGTAGTAGTATCGCCCACTCCACCAGTACTATGCTTATCAACTTTAATCCCGGGGATAGAACTTAAATCTATTATTTTTCCAGAATCAATCATAGCCTTGGTTAAATATCTTATTTCGCTGTTGTTCATTCCTTTAAAGTAGATAGCCATTAACATTGCAGACATTTGATAATCTGGTATTTTGCCCCCATTATATTCTTCAATCATAAATATTATATCGTTTTCAGTTAATTTTAAACCATTTCTTTTTTTTATAATTAAATCACTAAATCTCAATTATAATTTCTCCTTAATTCAATCTACCAATCTACCAATCTACCAATCTACCAATTGAATTTGTGGTTAGTATTAAATACAGGTTATTAGTTGTGAGAGGCAAGATGCAAGTTTATTTAGTAACGGGTAAACTGGCTAACCGGCTACCCATCTTCACGCGATACAAACTATTTATTCACTAACGACTAATGTATAAATAGAGGTACAAAAACTAAAGAAACTATACACATAACTTTAATTAATATATTCATGGAAGGACCAGCGGTATCTTTCAGGGGATCACCTACAGTATCACCGGTAATGGCTGCTTCATGAGATTTGGTTCCTTTACCTCCATAATTTCCCATTTCAATATATTTTTTGGCATTATCCCAGGCACCTCCAGCATTAGCCATCATAATAGCTAATAATACTCCTACTAATACTGCTCCAATTAATAAACCTCCTAAAGCTTCCGGACCAAGTAATATTCCAACAGCGATGGGAGCTACTACAGCTAATAGACCTGGCAGAATCATTTCTCTTAAAGCTCCTTTAGTACTAATATCCACACATTTAGCAGAATCTGGTTTTGCTTTCCCTTCTTTTAAACCAACTATTTCTCTAAATTGCCTACGGACCTCCTCTATGATTAAGGAAGCTGTTTTCCCAACTGCCTTTATAGCTAAAGCAGAAAAAAGAAAGGGCAAAAGGCCACCAATAAACATACCGGCAACAACTACTGGATTGGTTATGCTTATAACTTTTAACCCTACAGAACTACAATAAGCAGCAAATAAAGCTAAAGCAGTTAATGCGGCTGAACCGATAGCAAAGCCTTTTCCCATAGCAGCAGTAGTATTACCAACTGCATCTAAAGAGTCAGTAATTTCTCTTACCTTAGGATCTAATCCTGACATCTCAGCGATTCCTCCTGAGTTATCAGCAATAGGTCCATAACAATCAACAGAAACTGTATTTCCAATTATAGAAAGCATTCCTACCCCTGAGATGGCAATACCATATAATCCGGCAAATTTATTGGCTATCAAAATAGTAATAGCTAATATAATTAAAGGAAGACAAGTACTTTCCATTCCGACAGCTAATCCTGAAATAATTGTAGTTGCAGCTCCAGTAGTTGTTGATTGAGCAATTGATTTTACGGGAGAATAACTAAAGGAAGTATAGCGCTCGGTAATGAAACCAATAAGTATTCCGGCAATTAATCCAGCGGCAGTTACATAAAATATATCTAAATTTTTAAACATAGAATATGAAAGAAAAACAGAAGATACAATTAATAAAAAACCACTAACCATAGTTCCTTTGGTTAAAGCATTGTTTATGTTTTTAGGGTTATTAGTTTTTACAAAAAAAGATCCTATAATAGATGAAATTACTCCACAAGCAGATAACAACAAAGGAAATATCACTGCATTAGTTGTTTTAAATAATATTTGCCCTAAAATCATAGTGGAAATTATTGCACCTGCATAAGATTCAAATAGATCGGCACCCATTCCGGCTATATCACCTACATTATCACCTACATTATCGGCAATAACTGCCGGATTACGAGGGTCATCCTCAGGAATTCCTGCTTCAATTTTTCCTACTAGATCAGCTCCTACGTCTGCAGCTTTGGTAAATATTCCTCCACCTACTCTGGCAAATAAAGCAACAGAGCTTGCTCCTAAAGAAAATCCATCAATTAAACTTGCATCTCTCATAAAATAGTAAAAAATACCTATCCCAAAAAGGCCAAAACCAGCTACAGCCATGCCACTAACTGAACCACCAGAAAAAGCTATTCTTAAAGCCTTCCCTATTCCTTCTTCTTTAGCAGCATTGGTAGTTCTAACATTTGCTTTAGAAGCTACTTTCATTCCGAAAAAACCAGCTGATATGGAACAAATAGCCCCCAATATAAAAGCATAACTTGTAATAGGACCCCTTACCCAATTCAAAATAATACTCACTATGATAATGAAAAAAACTAATACGCTATATTCTCTTTTTAAAAAAGCCATAGCTCCCTGTTCAATTAATTTTGCGATGTCTTGCATGGTTTGGTTTCCTGGTTTTTCTCTAATTACCATTATAGAAAGAAATAAGGCAAAGGCCAAGGCAATTAGACCACTTAAAGGAATTAATAATTCAATTTGCATTTTTTTTATCCTTTCTATTTTATATTACATTTTATAGATCTCTTAATATTAAAATTAATTTATTTTCAGTTTTATTTCTTCCCACACTTTAAATTTTTTTCCTTTATTGCTGCTTGGGCAGCTGCTAATCGAGCAATAGGAACTCGGAAAGGAGAACAACTAACATAATTTAATCCTACAGAATGACAAAATTCTACAGATCGAGGCTCTCCACCATGTTCCCCGCAAATACCTACTTCTAAATCAGGTCGAGTTTTTCTGCCTAAACTAGTTCCTAACTCTACTAATTTCCCTACTCCTTCTTGATCCAAAACTTCAAAAGGATTATCCTCTAAAATATGATCATCCACATATTTTAATAAGAATTTACCTTCTGCATCATCCCGGCTTATTCCAAAAGTTGTTTGGGTTAAATCGTTGGTACCAAAGGAAAAGAATTCAGCTTCTTCTGCTATCTTATCAGCAGTTAGTGCAGCTCGAGGTAATTCAATCATAGTTCCAACTTTATAGTTTAATTTTATTCCTGCCAATTTTATCTTTTCATCGGCAATTTTTCTTACATCTCTACATATTGGTTTTAATTCGTTTATATGGCTGATCAGAGGAATCATTATTTCGGGTTTAACTTTTATTCCTTTCTTAGTTAATTCTATTGCTGCTTCTATAATGGCCTGGACTTGCATATTATATATTTCAGGATACAATAATCCTAACCTGCATCCTCTAAGTCCCAACATTGGATTTATTTCGTGTAAAGATGTTACTTTTTCTAACAATTTTTCTTTTTCATTAAGTTCTTTAATATCCTTTTCTTTTAATCGTAAAGTGGTTACTTCTATTAAAATATCCTCTAAATTAGGTAGAAATTCATGAAGTGGTGGATCTAAAAGTCTAATAATTACCGGCAGACCTTCCATCGCTTTAAAAATTCCTATAAAATCACCTTTTTGTATGGGTAACAATTTTTTTAAAGCTTCTTCTCTATTTTTTTTATTATCGGCCATAATCATTTCCTGTACAATAGGTAATCGATCCTGAGCCATAAACATATGCTCAGTTCTAGTTAGTCCTATACCTTCTGCCCCTAATTCTCTTGCCTTTAGAGCATCTTCAGGTGTATCAGCATTTGCGTATACGCCTAAGCGTTTTTTTTCATTAGACCAAGATAATAATATTTTAAACTCTTCACTCATTTCTGGATCAATGGTAGGAACTTTTCCTAAAAATACTTCTCCACTCCCACCATCTATGGTAATAAATTCACCTTTTTTTATGGTAATATTATTAACACTAATGGTTTCTTTTTTTGCGTTAATACTCAAAACACTGCAACCTGCTACACAAGCTTTTCCCATTCCTCGTGCTACTACTGCAGCGTGGCTAGTCATACCACCCCTACTAGTAAGAACACCTTGTGCTTCTACCATTCCATGAATATCATCAGGAGTTGTTTCTGTTCTTACTAATATTACTGGTTCTTTTTCTTTCCCTAATTGTTCTGCTTCATCTGCGGTAAAAATAACTTTTCCATAAGCTGCACCAGGAGAAGCGGGTAGTCCTTTAGCAATCACTTTAATCTTTGCGTTTGGATCTATTCTTTTATGTAATAATTGATTTAACTGATTAGGTTCTACCCTCAAAATTGCTTCCTCTTTACTTATTATCTTTTCTTCCACCATATCTACGGCAATTTTAACTGCAGCCTGGGCGGTTCTTTTAGCGGTTCGAGTTTGTAGTAAATAAAGTTTCCCCTTTTCTATGGTAAATTCAAAATCCTGGACATCTTGGTAATTCTTTTCTAAAAGTTGGATTACTTTAATAAGTTCTTGATATAATTTAGGTAAATCATTTTTTAAATTTGATAATGGCATAGGTGTTCTAATGCCTGCCACCACGTCTTCTCCTTGGGCATTTAGTAGATATTCTCCGTAATACTCTTTTTCCCCGGTAGAAGGATTTCTGGTAAATCCAACTCCCGTTCCAGAATTATCTCCCATATTACCAAATACCATTTCTTGAACGCTTACCGCTGTACCTAGATCGTCAGGTATTTTATTGATCTTTCGATAAGTTATTGCTCTTTTATTATTCCAAGAATTAAATACGGCATCTATGGCCATTTTTAATTGTAATTCAGGGTCTTGAGGGAAATCTTTTCCGATCTCTTTTTTAATTAGCTTTTTATATCTTTCTAATAATTTTTTCAGCCCTTCACCTTCGATTTCTGGGTCTAATTTTACTTTAAGTTCTTTTTTAACTTCTTCCAAAATTATTTCAAATTTATCATGTTCAATGCCTAAAACTACATTCCCAAACATCTGAATGAAACGACGGTAACTGTCATAAGCAAAACGCTCATTTTTGGTTATCTCGATAATTCCCTGAATAGTAAAATTATTTAATCCTAAATTTAAAACCGTATCCATCATACCGGGCATAGAAATTGCTGCACCTGATCGCACTGAAACCAATAAAGGATTTTTTGGATCTCCCAATTTCTTTTTAGATATTTTTTCCAATTGTTGTAGTTTATCTTTTATCTGTTCTTCTAATCCTTCAGGATATCTGGTACCGTTTCTATAATATTCAATACAGGCTTCTGTACTTATAGTAAATCCTTGAGGTACGGGAAGACCAATTCGGGTCATTTCAGCTAATCCTGCACCTTTCCCTCCTAAAATTGTTTTCATATTAGCTTTTCCTTCATTAAAAAAATAGACATATTTTTTCATAATTATTTTCCTTCCTTTATTAATTTAAGTATTTTAGTTGCAATATCTTCTATTGCCATATTGGTTATATTAATTATTGGACATCCGATCTTTCTATAAATATTATCCGCATATTTTAATTCTTTAACCACTCTTTCTTTATTAGTATATATACTCTTTTCGGATAATCCTAATGCTTTTAATCGTTCACTTCTTATTTCAATTAATTTATCAGGGTCTATGGTTAAACCAACTACTTTCAGCAGAGGTAAATTAAATATTTCTGGTGGTGGATCGAATTCAAAATCTAAAATTATGTTGGCTATTTTTAATCCTTTATGGGCAAGATACATACTAAGTGGTGTTTTTGAAGTCCTAGAAACCCCTAATATTACTAAGTCAGCTTTGGATAAATTTAATTCCCTTTGACAAGCATCATATTTCACTGCAAATTCTATTGCTTCCATTCTTTTAAAATATTCTTTATCTAATTTTCTGATAATTCCTGGTTCTAATTTAGGTGCAATCCCACTTATTTTTTCGATATTTTCAATAATTGGTCCAAGTAGATCAAAAGAAATAATAGATTGCTTCTTACCTTCCTCTTTTAAAAATAACCTTAACTCTGGTTTAACTACAGTATAAATTATAAAACTCTTCTCTTTGCTAATTTTATCAATTATACCTTTGATATCCTTGATAGATTCAATATGAGCAAATAATTTTAATTTAATATCCTCAGAATTAAATTGACTAATTGCAGCATATACTACTGTTTGAGCAGTTTCACCGGTAGAATCAGAAATTATATATATCGTAGGTTTATCTTCAATATTTTTCATGTTTATTCTCCTTTCTCTTTAATAGAAACAATCTTAGATAAATCGGCTATTTGATTAAATAATATACTAATTTTCTTTATAATGGCAATCCTATTTCTTCTAATATTTGCCTCTTTGGTCATTACCAGCACTTTTTCAAAAAATTCTTCTACCGGTTCACATAAATCTTCTAATAAATCAAATACTCTTTTATATTCTTTGTTAAAAATATATTCCTTTACTCTGGGAACAATATTTTCATAATTATAATATAAATTATATTCTGCTTTTTCCTTTAATAATGATTTATCGACCTCAATTTCTTTATCATTCTTGGATAAATTTAATACTCTATTTGATGAGTTAAGTATTTTTTTAAAAATTGGCTGATTATATAACTCATTAATAACCTCTATCCTACGTTTAATATCAAATAAATCTCCTTTATTATCAACTGTTAAAACCGCATCGATTATATCATAATATATCCCTTCTTCTAAAAAGATATTTTTTATCCTTTGTTGAAAAAAATACAATATCTGAGAAGTTATTTCATTTTTTTCTTTTTCTAATTTAAAAAATACATTTTTTTTATAAAAACATAAAGATTTACAAATGACATCCTTTAAGGATATTTCCAGATTTTTTTCTAAGACTATCTTAATTATTCCCAAAGCTTGTCTTCTTAAACCATAAGGATCTTGGGAACCAGTGGGAGCAAGACCCCTGGTAAAACAACCTACAATATTGTCAACCTTATCAGCAATTCCTAAAATAATCCCATTTTTAGTTTTAGGTAATATATCACCGAAAAAACGAGGAAGATAATGTTCAGAAATAGCTTCCGCTATTTCTCTCTTTTCATTAGAAAAAATGGCATATTCTTTGCCCATTATCCCTTGCAATTCTGGAAATTCTTTTACCATTTCAGTAACTAAATCTGCCTTGCATAAATAAGCAGACCTTAAAAGATCTTTTTTAACTTGTGGTTCAACCTGTAGACAATCTGCAATATATTTACCTAATAACTTTAGCCTCTTCGTTTTATCAAAGAGATTCCCCAAATTTTCATGGAAAATAACACTTTTTAATTTAGTAACTCTCTTTTCTAAAGGAATTTTCTGATCTTCTTGATAGAAAAATTTTGCATCTTCTAATCTGGCTCTAAGTACATTTTCATTGCCTTTTATAATTTTATCGGCATACTCTTTAGAATTATTAATCACTACGATAAATAAAGGCAGTAATTTATGTTTCTTTTCAAAAACCGGGAAATACTTTTGATGTTTTTCCATAACTATAGTTAAGACTTCTAGAGGTAATTCTAAATATTTGGGATCATATTTTCCTAATACTGCATAAGGATATTCTACCAAATAGACTGTTTCTTTTAATAGCTTTTCATTTATTATTTCTTGGCCACCAATTAATTTAATTATCTGTTTTATCTCAGTTTTAATTACATTTTCCCTAATTTTGGGATCAATTATTACATAATTTTTTTCTAACTCCTTTAAATACTCTTTAGTAAAAGATATCTTTATTTTTTGAGGTGCTAAAAGTCTATGTCCATAAGTTACGTTTCCAGAATTTAAGCCCTCTAAATTGAATCTAATTATTTTTCCATCGTATAACGCCAATACCCATCTTATGGGACGGATAAATCGTAAATTTTTATCTTCCCAACGCATTGATTTAGGAAATTGTATACTTCTTATTATTTTAGGAAACATCTGAGATAAAATATCAATAGAAGGCTGACCTATTTTAGATTTTGAAGCAAAAACATATTTCCCCCTTTTTGTATCTTCAATAATTAAATTTTCAACGTTTATTCCTTGACTTTGAGCAAATTTTAAAGCCGGTTTTTGTGGTTGCAAATCTTTATTATAAGCAATTGAATAGGCCGGCCCCTTAATTTTTTGAAAAATGTCTTCCTGTTTTTCGTGAATATGTGATATGAATAATATTAATCTTCGGGGAGTAGCATAAACCTTAATTTCTTTATAGTTTATCCTTGCTTCTTTTAAATATTTTTGCGCTAATTGTTGTAAATTTTTTAAGGCATTCTCTATATACTGAGCAGGTATTTCTTCAGTACCAATTTCTAATATTACTTCACTCATTAAAATTCTCACTTTGGTCTAATCTTTTTTATTTAATTAAAGGGAATCCCAATTTCTCCCTTTGTCTAACGTATTCTTCTGCACATAAGTGCGCTAAATTTCTTACTCGAGAAATATATCCGGTTCTTTCTGAAACACTAATTGCTCCTCGAGCATCTAATAAGTTAAAAGTATGTGAACATTTTAAGATATAATCATAAGCTGGTAAGGTCAGTTCTTTTTTTATTAATCTTCTGGCTTCTTTTTCATAAATATTAAATATCTTAAACAATATGGATACATCTGCTTCTTCAAAGTTATATTTAGATTGTTCGACTTCTGCTTGATGACGAATATCTCCATAGGTAATACCATTGCTCCATTTTAAATCAAAGACATTATCTATTTCTTGAATAACCATACCTAACCTTTCTAAGCCATAGGTTATTTCAACTGGAATAATTTTTAAATCAAGACCACCAGCTTGTTGAAAATAAGTAAATTGAGTTATTTCTAATCCATCTAGCAAAATTTCCCAACCTAATCCCCAAGCACCTAAAGTAGGAGCTTCCCAATCACCCTCAATAAGTCTTAGGTCATGTTCTCTTCTTGAAATTCCTAATCTCTCTAAACTTGCAATATAAATATCTTGCACATTTTCAAAAGAAGGTTTTAATATAACCTGAAATTGGTAATGTTGTTGGACTCTATTAGGGTTTTCTCCATAACGTCCATCGGCAGGTCTTCGGGATGGTTCGACATAAGCTGCTTTCCATGGTTCAGGACCTAATACTCTTAAAAAAGTAGCTGGATTCATGGTACCCGCACCGACTTCTATATCATAAGGCTGTTGAATGGTACAACCTTGTTCTCCCCAATATTTTTGCAAATTAAAAATTATTTCTTGAAAATCCAAATTAGTATCTCTTCCTCTTAAATATAAATAAAATTCCCTCTCTTTTAGATTATTTATCACCATATTAACTGTTAGAGAGAGGGATTGCATTTTCTTTGTTAATATATCAAAATCATGCTTAGTTGTCAACGAAAAGCGAATATTAGTTAAAAAACTTACTTAATCTTTTTTTAGTGATTTTAAAAAAGTTTCTGTTTTAAATCTCTTTTCAGAATAATAAGTTAGAAATAAATTGGTAATTTTTTCTAACTCCTTTATTCTTATGTCTGGAATAGTGGCTTTAGATATAACTGATAAAGGAGTTATTAATAATTTCCTACTTAATTTTAAAAAATAAAGAGAAATCTGAATACAACCTTCTTTATTTTTAGATATACAATTATGGCATATCACTCCACCTTCTTTTATATTAAAATACACTTCTTTCTGATCATTTATTGTTTTATCGCATCTGCAACAATGATGAAGAGATGGCTTATAGCCTAAAATTGACATAACTTGCCATCTAAACGATAGAGTGAGTAGTTTTGGATCATTAGTTTTCCTCAAGTAATGTAAAACTTCTTTTAATAAATTAAATAGACCGATATTTGTTTCCCTCTCCTCAGTTAATTTATCAACTATTTCTACGCAATTAGCAGCAAAAGCAAATTTAACCACTTCTCTGCTCGTCGAGAAGAAAGATTCTAATATTTCGGTTTGACTTATAATATCCACATTTCTCCCTTTGTAAATTAAAAAAATAGCATAAGTTAAAATTTCTAAACTACTTCCAAATTTACTTTTTGTTTTGCGGACTCCTTTGGCAATAGCTTGAATTTTACCGAAATTTTTGCTGTATATAGTGACAATCTTGTCAGCCTCCTCATATTCTATGCTTTTTAATACTATACCTTCTGTTTTATATAACATACTATTACATAATCTCCACTACAAAAGATCATTTTTATTAAACGCCTCGGGGAGCAATTCCTTTATTTTATTAATCTTAATATCTCCTTTTAAATTTGCCATAATCAAGGTAATATCCTCACCAAATTCTAATATTACTTGTCGACAAGCACCACAGGGATAACAAGGTCTTATTGTATCAGCTATAATTGCAATTGCCTCAAATTTTTTAAAACCCTCCGAGATGGCTTTAAATACTGCTACTCTTTCTGCGCATATAGTCAAACCAAAAGACGCATTTTCAATATTACAACCAGAAAAAATTCTGCCCTCAGAGGTAAGTATTGCTGCACCAACTTTAAATTTAGAATAAGGGGTATATGCTTTTTTTCTTGCCTGTTCTGCTTCCCCAATTAATTTTTTATATTTTTCATTCACAACTTATTCACCTTCTTTAACTTCTTATTTAAACCAAACTATCGTATCATTAGATACTATTTGAATCCATATTTTCCCTTGATTCAAATTTAAAAGTTTTCCCTGGCTATCGTAATACAACGTTGGTTGGTCTTTAGATTTTTTAACCCATTTCGATACAAAATAATGCCCTCCATAAAATACTTTAGCAATACCTTCTCCAATGACCTTAACCTCCAATCTACCTTCTTTATCATCAAAAATTTTTTCAATAGGGACATATTGAATAATTATATTTGAAGTAATTAAATTTTCAAGAGTCTTACTGTCTTGATGAGGCTTAGAGTTTATATACCTTAAATAAGTATTACTATTTGGTTTATATTCATAAGATATGGAATATTTTTGGTTATATTTAATGGAAATTTTAGAAATATCCCCTCCTGATAAATTAAGGGTTCTCAGATTAAGTAAACCTTCGCTTAAATTCACCTCATCTTGAAAACCTAATTTTCTACACTTCTCTCTTAAATTGTTGGTATTAGTAAAAAGATTAATCCATCCTCCAATTTTTTCATCACGCCAATAAGGAGAAGGATAACGCATCTGGTCTAAATTAATAACTTTTTCGTCTTTTAAACTTTGTCCTCCACAATGAGCAAAGATCGGAGACCATTCAGCAGCTAATTTCGAAAAATAATATCTACTGCTTCTAATAGGCCCTACTATTGTTGAATCATTATTAATGAATATACCCATTAATCTAGTATAAGGATGTTCTACATTTACTTCATAAATTACCTCTGCATTATTTAAACCAGTTTGATAAACTACCTCCTCAAATGAATTACCAACCATTATTGCTAAAGGCCTTACCGTATTTGCATATATACTATTATTTACAGTAAAATAAATAAACATAATAAAAAATATTAGTATTAACCTGTAAAAAAATAATTTTTTAAATATTCCTTTCTTCATAACTTATCCTCTTTCTAATTTCTTAATTTATTTCTATATTATTTTTTTAATTTACCTATCAAGTTTTATTCATTATTTATAATTATATCTGAAAGTTTTTCTATTGAAGTAATTATCCTATTACTGATCTGGCTAATTAGATTTTCCCCATAATAATTATTTAGTTTTATCAAATTCGTCTTCTATCTCTCCAAAAATCTCCTCTAATAGATCTTCTATGGTAACTACCCCAGAAATATTTTTATCTTTGCTTATTACTACAGCAATATGAACCTTCTTTCTTTGAAATTCTTTTAGAAGATAAGTAACTCTTTTATTTTCTGAAACAAAGTAAGGAGGATGAATTAAATTTGATAGATTTAAATTATGGTATAATTTTTTCTTTAAATCTCCCATAAGAAAGTCTTTAGCATAAATAAAGCCAATAATATTATTTAGATTATTCTTATAAACTGGGATTCTGGAAAATCCTTCTTTATTCATCAATTTCATAGCATCTTCAACGGAAGTAGATACTTCAATGGCTACAATATATTTTTGAGGTCTCATCACATCTTTAACATAAGTTTCATTCAAATTCAATATTCTTTCAATCATACTTTTTTCTTTTTTTTCTAATGCCCCTTCTCTCTCTCCAACCTCAAAAAATAATTTTAAGTCTTTTTTGGTAAAAAAAACATTTAAGGGTATATATTTTTTACCAGTTAGAATTCTAATAATAAAATTTGATATCCAACTAAAAAATATTTCAAGGGGAGAAAGTATAGAAGAGGCAATTTTTATATAGTAAGCTGTATTAATTGAAAACTTTTCAGCATTACTTTGGGCAATAGTTTTAGGAATTACTTCACAAAAAATTAAAACTATCAGGGTAGTTAATATGACCGAGATAGAAACCCCTTTATTCCCCCAGAAATATAGGGCTAAAGAAGATGAAATGGCAGAAGAAAGAATTACCGCAATATTAGTACCAATCAAAACTACTCTTAAAAATTGGTCAGGTTTTCGGGTTAAATCAGATATTATTAAAGCTTTTTTATTCCCATTTTTTGCTAAATATTTAAGATGTAATCTACTAGTAGATATAACTGCAGTTTCTACTCCAGAAAAGAAAGCAGCCACCAATAAACATATAAACAATATAAAAGGACTAATTTTAATCCACCATTCTGTCAAAATTATGTTACCCCCCCTTAGAATTTATCCTTTATTATTTCTTTGGAGCCCTGGAAATTTTTTAATTATTACTCTTATTATTCTATTCTTTACCACCTGTTCTATGGTTATTTGAATATTTTTATATGCTATTGTTTCATTTTTATTAGGCACCCTACCTATTAAATCATAAATGAAACCACCCAAGGTCTCAAAATCATTTTCTGGTATTTCAATATTTAAAAGTTCATTAATCTTGTCAATGCTTATTATTCCATCAGCAATTACAGTATTATTATCAATTATTTCGTATAATTTAGTTTCCTTATCGTATTCATCAATTATTTCACCTACAATCTCTTCTACCACATCTTCCATGGTAACCAGCCCTGCTGTCCCCCCATATTCATCAATGGCTATAGCAATTTGAATTTTATCCCTTTGAAAAATATCTAATAGATCATCTATTTTTTTATTTTCCGGAACAAAATAGGCTCTTCTTATTATTTTTTTTAAATCAAACTTTTCTTTTGATTTATACCATTGCTCATAAACTGCTAAGAGGTCTTTGGTGTATAATATTCCAATAATGTTATCAATGGTCTCCTTATACACTGGAGTTCTTGAATGTCCGATTTTCTTAATCAAATTTAATATTGAATCTAATTTAGCATTAGAAGAGATGCAGGCCATATCTACGCGAGGAACCATTACTTCTTTTACCATAGTATCACCAAATTCAAATATATTTCTAATCATCTTTTTCTCTTCTTCTTCAATTACTCCCTCATCTTTACCTACATTTATTAAAGTTATCAAATCTTCTTCGGTGATTTCTTTTTTCTCTTTAACCCTTTTTTTATCATAAAAGTAATATAAAGCATTAATTATTATTTTAAAAAATAATATCAGAGGGAATAAAAAAGATGAAATAATTTCTACTGGTCTGGCGATTTTTTTAGCAATTGTTTCGGCATTAGAAATAGCTAATGATTTAGGAACAATTTCTCCAAAAACAAGTATCATAAAAATCATTATTCCACCGGCTATACCAATACCTACATTTCCAAAAAGTTTTATAGCTAAATAAGTAGCTAACGAGGAGGCTGCGATATTAACGAACGTATTTCCAGTTAAAATTGTAATCAATGTTTTTTGTGGATCATCGAGAAGTTTAATGATTGAATTTACTCGCCAACCACTTTCTTCTTTTTGCATTTTTTTTAATTGCAGCTTATTAAGAGAGAATAAAGCAGTCTCTGAGCCTGAAAAAAAAGCTGATAAAATCAAAAAACCTAATAAGCAGACAGCTTCAATAATCAAAATAATAAAATTATCAGGGTTATCCAAATATAATCACCATAACTTTATAAAGAACCATCAAATAGCACATCATAAAATTAAGCCAATTTAGCTTTAGCTTTAGATAACATCCTTAGCTTTTGTAAGATTATTACCACTACTAATAAGACGATACCTATTCCATCAGTTAATAATCCAGGTTTTATTAGAGCAAGTGCACTAATAAGTAATATAACTCTTTCATATATTTTAGTATGATCTAATAGATATCCACTAGTTGCTGCCCCCAATGCTAATACGCCGACTAAGGTGGTTACAATTAGTATTAAATTATGGCCAATTGAACCACCTAAAAACATTAATCCCGAATCAAGGCAAAATACATAAGGAACCGCAAATCCGGCAACTGCTAATCTAGTTGCAATAAAACCGGTCTTCATAGCATTACCACCAGAAATTCCTGCTCCCGCATATGCTGCTAAAGCAACTGGGGGGGTAAGATCGGCAATTACTCCAAAATAAAGGACGAAGAGATGGGCAGCCATAGGATGTACCCCTAAATCGATCAAAGCGGGTGCAGCCATAATAGATAAAACTATATATTTGGCAGTGGTAGGGAGCCCCATTCCCAGGATAAGAGAGGCAATCATAGTAAAGAAAAGAGTTAACATTAAATTTCCGTGACCTAAAATCACCAGTCCATTGGCAATTTTTAATCCTAAGCCAGTAAGGGTGGTTGCTCCTACTACCATTCCGGCACAGGCACAGGCTGCTGCCACTCCTAAAGCCATCTTTGCTCCATCTTCAAAGGCTTCGCCTAATTTTTTAATATTTAAACGCGTATCGGGTCTTACCATACTTATGACTAAACACATTACAATAGCCCAGAAGGCGGAAAAAAGAGGACTATATCCTCTTACTAATAAATATACTAAACCGATTATAGGGATAATTAAATGACCTCTCTGCTTTAACACCTTACCTAATTTAGGAAGTTGTTCCTTGGACAAACCTTTTAAGCCATATTTGCAAGCTTCCAGGTGAACCATGGTGCCCACAGCGATATAATATATTATAGCAGGAATAGCTGCTGCAATGGCAATCTTAATATAGGGAATCCCTAAAAATTCAGCCATTATAAAGGCAGCTGCTCCCATTACCGGTGGCATTATCTGCCCTCCAGTAGAAGCTGCAGCTTCTACTGCCCCCGCAAAATCTTTTCTATAACCTATACTTTTCATTAAGGGAATAGTAAAAGTACCGGTGCCTACTACGTTAGCCACTGAACTTCCGCTAATGGAACCAAAAAATCCACTGGCGATAACCGCAACCTTAGCCGGTCCACCGGTGGTATGACCGGCGATTGCCATAGCTACATCAATAAAGAACTTACTCATTCCAGTTTTACTCAATACTGCCCCAAAAAGAATAAATAGGAATACAAAAGAAGCAGATACTCCTAAGGGTATACCAAATATCCCTTCCGTTCCGGTATATAAATGTTCGATAATTCTCCCTAAAGAATATCCCCTATGAGCAAAGAATCCTGGCATAATCTGCCCAAAATAGGAAAATATTAAAAATATAATTGCTACTATAGGAAGTGCTGAACCAGTAATTCTTCTCGTGGCTTCTAATACTAATAAAATTGCTATTCCCCCCATTATTAAATCTAAATTAGTAGGTAAACCGGAACGAACTACCATATCATTATAAAATATTATTAAATACAAACATACCCCTGCTCCTAAAATAGACAGAACTAGATCATAAAAAGGAATTTTAGTTTTATATTTTAAGAATTCCTTTTTAGAGCGTGGATAAATAAGAAAGATTAGGGATAGAGCAAAAGCCAGATGGACCGCTCTTTGTTTTAGGCCTAAAAGCAAACCGAATCCTGCGGTATAAAACTGGAAAACCGAAAAGGATATAGCAATAATAGAAATAATTATCGCCATAAGTCCTAATGGCTTTCTTATTCTTGATTCTGAATCATATTGTTCCATAAGTTTTTGAACATCTATTTCTTTATTTTCGCATTTAACATCTTTAGCCATTTATAACTTTCCTCCCCAGTAATAATTATATAAATTTCTTTTATAAACACCAATAGTCAATAATTTATCCCCCACCAGAGTAGATAGATTAATTTCTTTATCTTTAAAATAAAAATAATTTTCTCTTATTGCCCCAATCCTATAATAAATTGGATTAGGCATAACTCTATGCATATTTTTTATCTTAAATTTACCTTCTTCATTTATAAATTTTTCTTGACCAAAAGCAGCATAAGGCATACCTGCTCCCTGGTCCATAAAATCTGTCTCTACTAATATAACCTTATATTTATTATCAATAATAAAGATTTCCCATACCGGGGTAAGAGAAACAGAGTGAGTATATTTCAAAGTAAATTGATCGTCTGGTTGAATGGTTTGCTGAAATATCAGCTTACTATCAGAAAAAGACCTGAGTTCCAGGGTATATACTGATAAAGAAAAAAATATAATAATGAAAATTATAATTATTGCTAATCCTATAAATATAGATGTAAAACTTTTCTTGAACATAAATTAATATCGGGTACCATAAAGAAATATTAACCATATGGTACCCGTTTTACTTTTCAAAATTTATTTAATTAATCCAACTTCCTTATAATACAATTCTGCACCAGGATGTAAGGGTATACCTATTCCATTAAGAGCAGTTGCTAAAGTAATATTTTTCCCTTGAGAATGCACTTTTTCTAATATATCTCTATGTTCCCATAGTGCTTTAGTCATTTTGTAAACTACAGTAGGTGATAATTTAGCATCACATATCCATAAAGCGGGAGTAGCGAGGGCTGGAACTGGTTCATCTACACCTTTATAGATCCCAGCCGGAATAACTGTAGCTCCATAATATGGAATCTCAGCAACTAATTCCTTAATCTTTTCCTCGCTAATAGGTACTAACACCATATCTCTCTTGGTAGCAATATCAATAATACTGGAAGTAGGATAACCAGCAGTAGTAAAACCAGCATCTATCTGACCATCAATCAATCTTTGTGCTACTTCGTTAAAATCAATATATTCTACTTTCACATCATCAAAAGTAAGGCCATGGGCCTTTAAGATTATCTCAGCATCAGCGGCAGTTCCACTATTGGATGCACCTACTCCTACTCTCTTCCCTTTTAAGTCCTCTATAGTTTTAATTCCGGAAGCCTTAGTTGCAACTATATGAATAGTTTCTGGATATAAAGAAGCAATACCCCTTAAGTTAGTGATAGGTTGCGTATCTTTTAACATCCCTGTGGCAGTATAACACCAATAAGTTGTATTAGCCTGGGAAAAAGCTGTTTCAATTTGACCCCTACCTATTAAATTACAGTTTTCTATTGATGCATTTGAGGTCATTGCAGTCACTATTAATCCTTCGACATTGTTAGAAAGCATTTGAGCTAAGGCTCCACCTAAAGGATAATAGGTTCCGCCGGTTCCACCAGTAGCAATGGCCACAAATTGTTTTTCAGCAGCAAAACCAAAACTAAAGATTCCCACAACCAAACTAATTGCTAATACTAAAACTAAGGTCGTCTTATTTCTTAACATTTAAAAAATCCCCCTTTTATTTATTTATATTTCTAAAAAGCAAATATTTTATTTTAATTAATCTATCACCTCCCAATTTTTAATTTCTCTTGGTTTGGTAAATCTATGATGGGTATTTTTCTATATAAATATATATATCTTTTTTAAAATTATAAATAATAATCAAATAAATATAATCAACATCAATATTATATTATAACCTAAATTATAAATCAAAGGTGTCTAATATTTCATTTTCTTTTACCTGCATAATTTTATTGTCTCTATCTTCTTCATGATCATAACCTATCAAATGTAATAAACCATGGATAAGCAATATCGCTAACTCTTTTTCTAAATTATGATTTAAATTATTTGCCTGTCTTTGTGCAGTTTCTACTGAAACGACTATATCACCTAATAGTTTATTTTTATCGACTTCAGGAAATATTAAATCCCCTTCCTCTAGATTGAAAGTCAAAACATCGGTAGATTTATTAATTCCTCGATATTTTTTATTTAACGATTTTATAAATTTATCGTCAGTAAATAAAATACTAATTTCGGTTTTCTCATCAACCTTTAAATATTGAATAATATTTTTAATTATTTCCCTGATCCTTCGCCGATATATCTTGGCTATTTTCTGTTGATTTTTTATTAAAATTTCCATTATTTTTTTTCTCTTCTTTTAATTTTTTTATTAGATCATCATCAGGGTATTCTACCCTACTATGAAACATACCGGTAAGTATCCTTGAAAAACTATCACCGATTTTATCTAAATCTTTTAAAGTTAAATCACATTCTTCCAATTGACCATTTTCCAAATTTTTCTGAATGATCTCTTTTACTAAATTTTTAATTCTACTTGGTGTAGGATTAGTTAAGGTTCTGGTAGCAGCTTCTAATGAATCAGCTAATAAAATAATCGCTGTTTCTTTAGTCTGAGGTTTTGGTCCAGAATAACGATAATTTTCTTCCGCAACTTCTTCCACACTTGCTCCATTTTCTTGTAAAGCCTTATGGAAGAAATAGGTTATTAGTCCAGTCCCATGGTGTTGAGTAATTATATTAATTATATCTTTGGGAAGTTTATTTTTATTAGCTAATTCTACTCCTTCTTTAACATGAGAAGCAATCACTAAAGCACTTAAACTAGGTTCTAGATCATCGTGAATATTTTTATATGCCTCTTGATTCTCAATAAAGAAGTAAGGTCTTTTTATTTTACCTATGTCGTGATACAGAGCACCAACCCGAGCTAATAATCCATTACCTCCAATTTCTTCAGCAGCAGTTTCGGATAGATTACCTACCACTATACTATGATGATAGGTACCAGGTGCTTCTATTATCAATTTTTTTAATAAAGGCTGGTTAGGATTAGACAATTCCATTAGTTTAAAAGAAGTGGTAATATCAAAGAAACTTTCTAAAAAAGGTAAAATACCAATAGTTAAAATGACTGCTAAAAAACCATTTAATATTCCCCATAAATTGTCTTTTAAAATTAAATAATAATTTTCGTTGTTAATTAAACCTAAAGCTGATATAGCAACTATATTTACCCCTGCGATCATCAATCCTGCACGAGTTAAACTTGACCTTTGAGTCGCTGATCGAATACTGTATAGAGATACAATTCCACTAACTATCAACACTATAGTATAATTTATCTCTCCTCCAGGAATGAAACTTATTAAAAAACTCAGTATCACTGTTACTAATATAGCAATTTCAAAATTTAAAGATATTGCAATTAACATTGAAGCAGAGGCAATAGGTATTAAATACCCTGATACTTGAAGGGTTATTTTGGCAAATAAAACTATAAAAATACAAATAATGCTCAATAATATTAATTTATTTATATCTTTATAAATATCAGGATAATAGTATTTCAAATATAAAATTAGTAATGAAAAGCAAACGGTAGTAATTAGTATTATCCCAATAATGTTAGAAAAATTTATTTTAGGATTTTGTAAACCTAAAGCATTAAGAATAGCAATATCTTCTGAAGTTACAATATCTCCTTTTCTTATAATTATTTGCCCTATTTGAATCGTTCTTTCCACTTTATTTACTGAAGATATAGCTTCTTGACGTCTTTTTTCTGTATCTTCTTCATTTAAAAATAAACTTGGACGAATTAATATAATTCCAATTTCACTTGCAATTAAGGCATCATAATGACTAATTGAAATCTCGCTAATTTCTCTTACTAATTGTTTTTTTGCATTTTCTAAATCAGTTTCTTTAATTCCTTGTTCCATAATTTTTCTTACCGAAGTTTTAACGTCTCTATTTATTTTATTTAACGATAACTCATCAAGTTGAAGACCATCTATTATAATTTGTTCATCCATATTCAATTCCAAATTAACCTTGATTTCTTTGGCTATTTCTCTTAAATCATTATCGGTTAATTTTTCCTCATTTACCGTTAAATTAACCTTATTATTTTCTGAAGAATTATTTAATTTTTCTCTATACTCTTTTATTTTTAAAAAAATGCTATCTACTTGCTTTTCAACGTTTTCTATATTTACCAAATTTAAATCATAAACCTCTTCTATAGATCTGGAGGCTTTCTCTTTCAAATTTTGGGTTTCTTCTAAGTCTATAAATTCAAAAGTTTTCGGTGATAAAATATCTTTAGAGCAAATTTGTCCTTTCTTCAAAAGAATTTTATCTGGGAAAAAATTAAAAGATAAAATAAGGGTAATGGTAATTAATAAAATTAAAAATATGGTTATTTTCTGTATTAAATTTTTGTTGGTCCATTTTTTCTTGGGGGTATTTTTATCTAATATTTCCTCTTTATTTTTCCATCTCTTCCATTTTTCAGATAGTTTCATAAAATTAAATCACTCCATCTCCTGGTTGCGCAAATCTTCCCTTTCATAAGCTCGAATAATCTCTTGAACTAATCTATGTCTAACTACATCCTGATCATTAAGATAAATAAATTCGATACCTTTTATATTTTCAAGCACTTTTGATATTTTAATTAATCCAGAATTATCTTTTCGAGGTAAATCTATTTGAGTAATATCTCCATTAATTATAATTTTCGAGCCAAAACCAAAGCGAGTTAAAAACATTTTCATCTGTCCCAAAGTAGTATTCTGAGCATCATCTAAAATTATGAATGAATCATTTAAAGTTCTTCCCCTCATATAAGCTAAAGGGGCTATTTCAATTATTCCTCTTTCCATATACTTTTGGAACTTTTCTGAAGGCATCATTTCATAAATTGCGTCATATAAGGGGCGAAAATAAGGCTCTATCTTCTCCAATAAATCTCCAGGCAGATATCCTAAACTTTCTCCAGCTTCTACTGCTGGTCTTACTAAAATAATTCTATTCACACTTTTACTTTTTAAAGCAGAAAGAGCAATCGCTACAGCTAAATATGTCTTCCCTGTACCGGCAGGTCCAATAACAAAGACAATTTCATTCTTTCGTACTGCGTCAATAAATTTCTTTTGACCTAAAGTTTTTGGCCTAATTTCTTTCTCCTTTTTAAAAACATCAATTACATTACTATATAATAATTTCCAATCTACAGGCTGCTTATTCTTAGACATTTCAATATGATATTTTACTTCTGACAAAGAAAGAGAATGTCCCTCTCTAATTATGGAAAGAAGTCCTTCAATAATTTTGGTTGATTTATTTACTTCACTTTTTATTCCGGAAATTACCAGCTTACTATCATTTTGGGTGGATATCTTTATGGAAAAACATTCACTAATAAGTTTAATATTTTCATCATATTTTCCGAATAATTCTCTTAATTCGTCCTTACTATTAATAAATATATTTTTTTTAATAATCTCTTTTACTTCTATAGTAGGTCCCTACTTTTATAAAAAATAATTAAAATTATTTAAATAAATCATCTTTAAGGTTTATTTTACATTTTTTTATCATCAAACAAATCTATTTTTTCTCTTAAATTTATAAGGTTTTACTGCTCTGGGTGGAGCAAGTATCTCTGATAAAATTATTCCATTAATAAATATATTATTAGATAAATATTCTCTTAACTCATTTTTCTGGTTAGAAATAAAATCTTCTTCGTCTATTACCAGTGGTTTATTGGTTAAATGTTTTATTTCTTGTTGCTCATAAAATTCCTTAACTTCGTCATCTATAATAATTTTATCTTTATCTTCTATATCCTTAATATTTTCATAATTATCACTATACTCTGGTAATTTTACCTTATCTTGATTCGTAGCCTGGTTAACGATAGTCTCATCTTTTTTCTGATTTAAAATACTCGACTTTTTTATTTGATTTTGTAACCAACTAAATAAAATTATTAGAATATAAAAAATAAATATAAACAAACCTATGGACATTATTTATGCCTACCCTTTTTATTTGCTTTCTTTCTTCTTTGACATATCAGAGATGCTATCCCGCATAGCCGTATCAGCAGCAATATTTTTTAAATTATAATAATCCATTACTCCTAATTTTCCGGTCCTTAGTGCTTCTGCAATAGCCTTAGGAACTTCTGCTTCTGCTTCCACTACCTTTGCCTTCATTTCTTGGACTCTGGCTTTCATTTCTTGCTCCTGAGCTACCGCTAAGGCCCTTCTTTGCTCGGCCTTGGCTTGAGCAATTTTCTTATCCGCTTCTGCCTGATCAGTTTGCAACATAGCACCAATATTTTTACCTACATCTACATCAGCAATGTCTATGGATAATATTTCAAAAGCTGTCCCCGCATCTAAACCTTTTTTCAATACAGTCTTAGAAATATTATCTGGGTTTTCTAAGACATTTTTATGGGTTTCTGCTGAACCAATAGTAGTAACAATTCCCTCTCCAACTCTTGCTATAATGGTTTCCTCGCCAGCTCCTCCAACTAATCTTTCAATATTTGCTCTTACCGTCACTCTGGCAGTGGCCATAACTTGAATACCATTTTTGGCTACCGCTGCTACTATCGGTGTTTTTATTACTTTCGGGTTTACACTCATTTGTACCGCCTCTAAGACATCTCTTCCAGCTAAATCAATAGCAGTACCCTTTTCAAAAGATAAAGGAATGCCCGCTCTTGCTGCAGCAATCAAGGCATTAATCACTCGATCAACATTTCCTCCAGCCAAGTAATGTGCTTCTAATTTATCAATAGAAATGGTCAAACCAGCTTTAGTGGCCTTTATTAAAGCATTAACAATCTGATGGGGAGGCACCCTTCTAAGTCTCATACCCACCAAAGTAAAAATCCCCACCTTTACTCCAGCAGCCATAGCTGAAATCCATAATCCTACTGGTATAAATTGAAAGAAAATATAGATTATAAAAAGAACTACAATAATTGGTATCAATGGAATCAATAAACTACTCATTTTTACCTCCTTATTTTAAAAATAATATTTAAACTATCCAGGGACATCAACTGCTTCTACTACTATCTTATTGCCTTCCACACTTATTATTTTAATTTTAGTATTAGAATCAACGTATTCTCCTCGAGTAATGGCATTCAGTTTCTCGCCGTTTACCTCTACCATACCAGAAGGACGCAAAGGTGTAATGGCTATACCTTCTTTACCTATTAATCGTTTTGAGTTTTTTATTCCTACGCTATATCCTAATTCCTTTTCTTGTTTAGTAAAAAGAATAAATTTTCTCCAGGTTCGAGTAGCAGGAATATATCGAATTAACAAGAAAAATCCCACTATAGTAAAACCGAGAGCGATTAAGATAGAATAAGTTGCCTGGATAATATTTCCAAAAGTAAGGAAAATGCTGGTTAAAATGGCAATAATTCCACTTATTCCAGTCAAACCAAACCCAGGAATTAAAAATATTTCTGCTAAAAGTAAGAAAAAACCAACTAAAAAAAGGATAATTGCTTCCCACCCAGCTAAGCCAACAATTATATGCCCCCCAAAAAATAAAGACAGAGAAATTATCCCTATGCTCCCGGCTATTCCCCAGCCTAAGGTCCAAAATTCAATTATAAGTCCTAAAAAACCTATAGATAATAATAATGAACTGACTACGGGGTTAGTAACAAAACGGCTGATATTTTCTGCCCAATTAGGAGAAATATATTTTATTTTTACATCTTGGAGATTTAGAAAATTTAAAACTTCTTCAATGTTTAAAGCAATACCATCTACAAAATTTAATTTTATAGCTTGTTCAGTATTTAAAGTTAATATTTTATCTTTTTCGATTATATTTTCAATTTCTATATCTTTATCTACCATAGCAGCTGCTATCTTTTCTGGCCGCCCTCTACTCTGGGCAGTAGAAGCAAATTCAGCACTTAAGGCCGAAATATTTTTTTCATCTGCCGGTCGTGGTTCTGCAGCCCCGATACTGGCACCTTTATCCATTAGAATATACTTTGCGGATAAAGCAATTAGAGCTCCTGCGGACCAAGCTCTATTTTTAATATAGGCCACACTTGGTATATTTAAGTTGATTATTTTATCTCTAATCTGGATAGCAGCATCAACTCTTCCACCAAATGTATCAACTTCTAAAATAACCGCCTTCGCCTTATTTAATATCGCTTCCTCTAAAGCTCTTTGAACATATGAAGATAAGCCTAAGTCAATGGTGCCTTTAATAGAGATCAAGTACACTTCATCTGTTCCGTTTGCGGAGGTATTTAGAATAATAAAACTAATAATGGTAAATAGAGTTATAAATATAATGAATTTCTTACGATTTTTGTTAAAACTCTCTTTAAATATCAAATAATTTACACTCCTGAGTTAGTCGTTAGTTTGAAATACAATATACAAAATAAACTAATTAAACGATATAGTTTGATTCTAATAATTTATTAACTAATTAAATAATCAACGAATCGAGATATATATTTAAATTATAAAATTATAAAAACGAAGAAAGACTCAAAAATATATTTTCGAGCTAAATTGAGTCTTTCTTACTTAACCTTAATTGTCTAAATTGTTCAATAAATCCCTTACTATTTTATTAACTAATTTCCCATCTGCTTTTCCCTTTAATTGGGGCGTAATTTCTCTCATAACCAGACCAATATCTTTGGAATTTTTAAAATTAAACTTTAAAATTATTCCTTTGGCTACTTTTTTTATCTCTTCCTCAGATAATTGTTCAGGAAGATATTCCTTTATTATTTCAATTTCTTTTTTTGCCTTATCAGCAAGATCTGGTCTTTGACCTTTAATAAACATATCTAAAGACTCTTCAACTTTTTTTAAATTACTAACTATTATTGCAATTATTTCATTTTCATTAAGTTTTTCTCTTTTAGATATTTCAGCATTTTTAATTGCTGCTCTGATCATTCTTAAAGTTGATAATCTTAATTTCTCTTGGCATTTTAACGCCTTTTTCATATCATTAAAAATAACTTCTTCTAACGAAGATAATTTTTCTAACATTTAATACCTACCATCTTCTTTTCTGTTTTCTTTGAGCAGCAAGTAACTTTTTTTTCCTTCTAACGCTTGGACTCTCATAATATTCATGACGCCGAATTTCAGATATTATTCCACTTTTTTGGCATTCTTTTTTAAACCTTCTAAGGGCGTGATCAAGATCTTCATTGTCTTTTACTTTTATTTTAGTCATATTTACACCTCCCATCTCGTACATATTATAGCTTAACAAAATGATAGCGTTATGGGTGAAATCTCAATATTATCATTCTGCTTATTAAGTAAGATTATAAATTATTAAATTCTAATTACTATTTTACATTATATAATATTGCAATTAAATTTTCAAGGAATGTCACATAATAAATTAATTATTTGACAAAATATATCTATAATATTATATTATATACAATTAAACAATTTTAAAGGAGATTTTAGACAGATTATGATGCGAACAATAAGAAAATATATGAAAATTATATTAATTATAGTAATTGCTGCCTTTGGAGTATCTATTTTTTATGGCTTAGGACAATATAGATCTTCTCAAAAAACAAAATACTACATAGCAGAAATAAATGGAGTAGGAATTAGTTATAATCAATGGCAAGCTACTTTTCAAAATACCATATCAAGATATGATAATAAAACTATTTCCAGTATGGATCAATCCACCATTAATTCCCTTAAAAATAATATTCTCCAACAGATGATTAATTCAGAACTGCTATTTCAACAAGCTAAAAAAGAAAAAGTTAAAATTTCTAAAAATGATATCGATTCAGAAATAGACAAAATAAAAGAAAACTTCTCTTCCCCTGAAGAGTTTGATAATGCTTTAAAAGCAAACAACATTGCTCTTAATCAACTTCAAGATGATATCAAAAAGCAGCTCATGATAAATTATGTTTTAGGTGAAGCTAAAAATAAAATAACCATCACAGATGATGAATTATTAGAATATTTTAATAAAAATAAAGATAGTTTTTTTGAACCAGAAAAAGTTCATGCTTTACATATAATTGTAAACACCGAAGAAGAAGCGAATAATATTCTAAATAAACTCAAAGAAGGTATAATTGATTTTTCAGAATTAGCTAAGCAAAAATCGATAGATGCTTCTGCTCTAAATGGCGGAGATTTAGGATTTTTTACCAGAGGCCAGATGGTCAAGGAATTTGAAGATGCTGCCTTTTCTTTAAAACCAGGTGAAATTAGTAATGTGGTAAAGACCGAATTTGGTTATCATATTATAAAATTAGTAGAGAAAAAAGAAGCACACAATCCTACTTTTGAGGAAGCAAAAGAGAATATAAATAATATTTTAAAGAATCAAAAAGAAATCGAAGCAACCCAAAATTTAGTTTCTAATTTAACTGCTAATGCTAATATTATTATTAAATATGATTTTAAAAGCGAAAACCAATCATCCTCATCTTCCCCGGAGGAGACTCAAACATCAAATTCTACAACTACGGATTCCCCCAGAGAATATTCAAACTGAAACATCAAACTCTACATCTATAGAAGAGCTATCTCCAGAAGAAACTACCAATAATAACCAGGTTAAAGATACTGCTGAAATAAAATAAATATTCCTTTTCTAACTAGTTCAACACTGCTACTGCTTATCTTTATATACTTAACATATTGTATTTAAATAAGATTATTTTTATAAATTTTATATGTTCCTCTATTCGTTGAGATAAAGGCAATTTTCTACAAGTTTCAAAGGTAATAGCCGGAATATGAAGTTTAAAAAAAGCGTTATAGGTAGAACTACCCTCAATTGGCTTTACTAAAACTTGATACTCTATATTATTATCAATAATTCCTTTGTTCATTTCTTCGACAATAGAAGAATCTAACTTAAACAAATAATCATCATCGGAATCTATTACCATGGTTTGGCCATAATTGGTTGAATTTTTCTTGTAAAACTCTATTGATTCGTGTAAATCAATTAATAAGTCAACCTTATAACTTTTTATTAAACCAAATATTTCATAAGCTAATTTTTCTACAGAATTACCTTGAGGATCTCCAGGGTAAGCTCTATTAAGATTCATATCTTGAGGGAAACTTCTTAATCCTTTCTTACAGGCTAAAATGTTTGCTTCTGGAATAATGATCAAAGTTCCTTTTTCAATATCTAGATTATCTTTCAAATATTGAGTAGCTTTAATCCCGGCTATTTCATCTCCGTGTGTACCAGCTAAAACCATTATAATCGGCTTTTCAAACTGAGTCCTTATTATATAAACAGGAGTTTGGTTATCTGTTCCGGTGCAGATATATTCGACAGAAGTTGTTTGTGGTAAGACAATCTGAGGTAAACAAATAAATATCAATATTGCTACTATAAATATTCGTATTCGTGTCAGGGGACGGTTCTTGGTCACATTTTTTATTTCCTTTATTATATACTATCTTATTCTAACTCCTGACTTCTTTCTTCTTTCCTATACACTACGCTTCTACGCTAATTTTCTCTAATTATCATCTTTACGCTTTGATAAATATCTTCTGCTAAAAATTCTATCTTTTCTATCCCATCTTTCCTGATAATTCGATAAGTTTTAACCTGATAACCAGGTAATCCTTCTTGTACTACTATTTCTTGATTAGCTTTTAAGTTAGGATCTCTCTCTTTAATGATCTGGTAATCAATTACTTTTTGATCTTTACTAATAATTTGTACTTCTGGTTTATCTTCATTTTGGCCAAAAATATCAAATTGTAATATGTCTCCTAAAATTTTCGCAAAAATCACTATCTCATGATTTAAATTATTTTTAAATTTTAAATCTTTATACCCATAGAATATTGCTGCATCCCTTCCTAAAGGAACGTATTTATTTGCCTCTCCATATATGGTGTGGTTATATCTCTCTATAATTGGTATATTAGCTAAAAGAGCTGCATTATAAAGAGTACTTGCTACTTGGCATACTCCACCACCATATCCGTTTTCGAATTTGCCATTGGCAATTATAGTACCTTCTTTAAAGCCATCTACTTTCTCTGCTGGACCCACATATTTATTAAAAGAAAACACCTCTTGTGGATTTACTAATCTACCATTTATCATCTCAGAGGCTAATTTAATATTAAATCTAGTATTCTCATCTTTATTTTCTAATGAGGTAGAATATGTTCCTAATTCCTGATCAATGGCTAATTTTGTTAATACATTCTGGGTAGTATATTTGGGAGCAATAGTAATCACAGGCAGGCTGAAAATATATTTTTCTTGGTCTAAACATTTTAATGTTTTTATTATTTCTTTATTAAATTCTTCTAAATTAAGCTTTACCCCTACTCCACTTTCAATAATCCTATTACCATCTATATAAGCATCATTAGGCATACGATTTATTAAGGAACTTATCTTATTTTGAAAATCTTCTAATTTTTGTGGATTAAATTCAACTTGAAAAGGCACTTCATATCCTTTTCTCCAAAGGATAATTTTATCTTTTAGCCGTTTAAAAATATTACCAGTACGAGCAATACTATAAGTTTCTTCGATTACTTGAGGCAAATTAATAGAAACATCCAGCTCAGTATGGGGAATAAATTTTATTTCTTTATCTTCAAATAATAATATACGAGGAGAATCAATTATTTTCAAGGCAATGGGCTGAAGAGTTTTTTGAACTTCCTCCCTCTTTAATCCTCCCAATGGAATACCAAAGGCAGACACTCCGGGGAATATATTATTTCTGTTTATATATAAATCAACAGTATCTACTAAACTCACTATAACAAATATTGCCGCTAAAAATAAAAAAATTTTTCTTATCTTATTGTTCTGGCTGTTCTTTTTTTTCTTAGAATAATATTTCAATAAATCGTACTCCCATCATTTTATTATTTCTTATATATTTTTACTTTAGATAAGAGTATAAGTTGATAATTTATTAATATTTAGGTATAATATCTTAAATAAAATAATTTTAACAACTTATTAATACTATTTTCTTACAATTTTTACTATTCTATCCAGCGGGAATAGCTCAGGTGGTAGAGCGTTGGCTTCCCAAGCCAAAGGTCGCGGGTTCAAACCCCGTTTCCCGCTCCATTGTTTGGTCTATTACCAACCATATTTGCCCAGTAAAGGTACAAAAATACAACCTCCATAATTTTGTATTTTTAATTTACCTTTCTCTTTCTTCCCCAATAAAAGATCCTGGGAAAAAGAATTACCTACTGGAATTACTATTCTCCCCCTTTCTTTTAACTGACTTATTAAACTTTGGGGTATTTCAGGTGCACCTGCGGTAACTATAATACCATCGTAAGGAGAATATTCTTTTAAACCATTAGTTCCATCTCCCCCTACTACTTTAACATTTTTTATTTCCAATTCTTTAAATATTTTTTCGGCTCTATCTGCTAGATTTTTAAGACGTTCAACAGTATAAACCATCTTAGCCAATTTAGACAAAATGGCTGCTTGATAACCTGAACCAGTTCCTACTTCTAAAATACACTCTGAACCTTCAAGAGTAAGGCATTGAGTCATTAAGGCGACCATATAAGGCTGGGAGATGGTCTGCCCCATACCTAGGGGTAAGGGACAATCCAGATATGCTTCCTTTTCATTTTCTTTCAAGACAAATTTCTCTCGAGGTACCATACTCATTGCCCAAAGAACTCTTTTATCTTTGATACCTCTTCCTTTTATCTGATATCTTATCATCTCTTCTCGTGCTTTTTCGAAATCCATAAAAAATCACTTCAATTTCTAATTATTAATATCAATATCTAATCTATTAACCTTAAAAAAATTTTTCTAAAACATTATGCCCTCTAATTGCTTCTATTATAATATAAATAGTCATAGCAATTAAAAAACCTAAACACATCCTAAAATAAAAAATAACCGCTTTGGTTTTCGGATGATTAGTATGGTAAAGTCTAATTATAAACCTGGAAAGCACTATAATTATAAAAATCAATATTAAAATTAAATATATTTGATCATTCATATTTTTTATCTAAGATTCCATTTTTTTGCCCAATCTTTAACTTTAGGCATAATATCGTAATTAGTTAAGTCTAAAGAAAGTGGAGTTATAGAAACTTTATGGTTATAAATTGCCTCAAAATCAGTATCGGGTTCAATCTTCCCTTCGGGCAAGTCTCCTCCTAACCAATAATGAGTAGTACCTTGAGGATCATATATTATCTTTAATTCATTTTGATATACTCTTTTCCCATGTTTGGTTATTTCGATTCCCTCTATTCTATCATAATCGATATTAGGGACATTGATATTAAGTATTAAATTATGGGGTAAATCATCCTTTATTAAATGAGATATTAAATTTTTAGTGAATAATGCCGCGGATTCAAATTTAAAATCTTCATAAGCAGCAATTGAAATAGCTAAAGAAGGTATATTTCTCATCGCTCCTTCCATTGCGGCTGAAACTGTCCCTGAATAAATAATATCATCGCCTAAATTTGGACCTCGATTAATTCCTGAGACAACTAAATCTGGCCTTTTGTGCTTCATAATCTCCAATAATCCAATAACAATGCAATCTGCCGGTGTCCCATTTACCGAATATCCCTCAAAACCTCCATTCACTTTAACTGGTCTAATTCTTAAAGGTTTATGTAGAGTCATAGCATGACCAACAGTACTTCTTTCTCGATCAGGGGCAACTACTATAACCTCCGCTATATTATCTAATTGGCTTTTTAAAGTTTGAATTCCTTCTGAATATATTCCATCATCATTAGTTAAAAGTATCTTCATCTCTTATTTATTTTTATTTCTCCTTTTCAATATTTCTTCTGCTACTATTACCCCTGAGGCAGAGGCTTGAATAAGTCCACGGGTTATCCCGGCACCATCACCAGCGGCAAATAGATTATCAACTTTTGTCTCTAAACATTCGGAAAGCTCTAATCGGGAAGAATAAAATTTTACTTCTACGCCGTATAAAAGAGTATGCTTTGAATAAACTCCAGGAGCAATTTTATCCATCGCTTTTAGCATTTCGATAATATCGGTAAGAATTCTATAGGGCAAAACAAAGCTAAGATCTCCAGGGGTAGCTTCTTTTAAAGTGGGTATAACTATAGAATGTTTGATTCTATCCGGTGTAGATCTCCTGCCCAATTCTAAATCTCCCAATCTTTGAATAATGACCCCTTCACTCAAAATATTTGCCAAATGAGCAATATATTTTCCATAAGCTATTGGTTCCTTGAAAGGTTCAGTAAAATTAGTACTTACTAATAAGGCAAAATTAGTATTTTCAGTACGATGTTCTTGATAGCTATGCCCATTGACTGAGGTAATACCATCACTAAATTCAATAACCACTTCTCCATAAGGACACATACAAAAGGTACGGACTCTATCATCGAATAATTGGGTATAATACACTAATTTTGATTCATATATAATATCAGTTAAACGTTTCATTACTATAGCTGGAACTTCTACTCTTACTCCTACATCTACAGGATTATTAGATATTTTTATATTTAATTCATCTGCCTGATATTTAAGCCATTCCGAACCAGCTCTCCCTGGTGAAACTATAATAAACTTTCCTTTTATGACTTCACCTTTTGTAGTTTCAACTCCTATTGCTCTTCCCTTATCAACTAATATTTTTTTTACCTCGGTGCTGGTTCGAATGTTATTTTTACTTCTTAGGAAATGGTACATCTTTTTTAATATTTCAGCACTTTTTTCGGTACCTAAATGTCTTATCCTGGTTGGTATTAGCTTTAAATTAGCCCAAGAAGCTTCTTTCTTAATAATATCTATTTGTTCTTCATTGGTGCCATAAACAGTTTTATTTGCTCCGAATTCAAGGTAAATATCATCAACATATTTAATTAAATTAATTATTCTATCTTTATCTATATAATTATCTAAGTGTCCACCAATTTCAGTCGATAAATTGAGTTTACCATCACTAAAGGCACCGGCCCCACCCCAGCCGGACAATAGTGAACAGGGAGAACAATGAAAACAACTCTCTTTTTTACTCCTCATTGGGCACACTCTCTGGTCGAGGTCTTTCCCTTTTTCTAATATCAATATATCCATATTATTTTTTTTCGATAATTCAAGGGCAGTAAAAATGCCTGCTGGCCCTGCCCCTATGATAATAACTTCATACTCTTTCTTTTTCATTTTAACCAACCTTTAAAATATTTTATTCGCCCGTACTAATTTTATAGTATTTTTATAAATAAGACAAATAAAATATAATTATTTTATAAAATAGAAAAATCCCGCCCTCTTTCTAACCAGACGAGATTCATTCTTCACAAATTAAGCTTATTGTCCCTGCATTGAACCCACCTAAACAATGGAAGACCATATCGAATTCTTTTCTGTTTCTCTGGTTAGTGGGTATGGTTAATCATGGTAAACTTTCTACGGCAAATAGTTCATTTTTCCGAATAGATGATTCGAGTAAATTTTTTAGTAAGGGATTTTTTAATTGACTTTTATAAGATTTAAGTGCTCTTTGCTTTAAATTTTCTGTTTCTTCCGACAACATCAATCTTTCCCATCCTCCATCAAAACTAATTAAACTAATTGGCGGTAGGGTGTATAAGTCGGGAGCATATTTTTTGGGACGAGGATACAGATGGTGATGAACTAAGTATTTATAAGCAATTTTTTTATTCGGAGATTGTTCTAATATTTTCTCTATAATTTTGCTGATGGTAGCATGGTCTTGATGAGTATCACCAGGATGAGGGTAGAGGACAATATCGGGATGGTAACTGTCTATTTGATTTTGAAATATTTTTTCTAATTCGGCCTGACTTTGTTGAGCAAGCTTACCGTCTGGATAATTTAAGAAAATTAAATTATTAGTCGGCACTCCCAAAACACTGGTGGCGGTTTTAAATTCCGAGTATCGCAAATCTTTTAAACTACGTTTATTGCCATCGGTAACTAAAACAATGGTAACCTCAGCTTCTCTTTGTACTGATTCGATAATATAACCGCCGCAGGCAATGGTTTCATCATCAGGATGAGGTGAAAAAACCAAAACTTTTTGGCCTTTTTCCGGCAGTTTTACATCATTTAAAAAATATATCGTCAATTGCGGCATAACTGGATTTGTTCTAATATACCAAAAAATTCCAGCACAAATAATTAAAGCGATAGTTAAAATAAAGGTTTGGATTTTACGGCTATTTTTGATTTTCTTTAATAACTTTCTCATAAATTTTTTCTACTTTTTCAAAACTTTTCGCAATTTGATGATTTGTTTCTTTAATTACTTTTGGTATCGCGTTCATCAGCACTTTAATACTTTTATATGTATCAATATGATTACTATAATATAAAATATTAAACATTACAAGATATCACAGATTCTTTTAAATGAATAAATGGACCCGTCCCCTTTTTTAATTTATAATTGAGTTATTCTCGGTCAGCCTGTGGAGACCTGACCAGATAACGCAATAAAACTACCCATATAAAATAAAAACCTCGATGCATGGCATTTATACCAAACATCGAGGCTTCAATTTTTATTAATAAGTTTCTTTTTTACTAATTATAATAAGTAATATCCGTGTCAAACAGTGACAATATAGTTTCTAGACTATGGAGAGAGTTTCTATCCCTGAGGTATATAACCTGAATCTGGCTGACAATTTCTTATTATGCTTAACTTTTCTTTTATAATCCAAGACATTGATTCCAAAACCAATTCATCTTCCATAAAAGGCAGTTTACAAGTTTTTTGTTCCAATGATTTATTAATTGCAATCAATACCATTTTTTTGTCATTACTTCTTGTAAAAGCATAAATATCGTCTGTAATATATAATGAATGAAAATCACCATTAACAAAAACATCATCACTGTTTCTTAACTTTATCATTTCTTTATAAAAGTTCAGAATTTCTTTATTTTCATTTCCCCATGGATAAGTCTTTCTATTATGTGGATCTGTGCTTCCCCTTAGACCTGCTTCATCGCCATAATAAATGCAAGGCACTCCTGGAAATGTCATTTGAAAAATAATAATAAGCTTTAATGCTTTTATTGATGTTTCTACATTTTCATATTTGTTTTCCATTATGGTCAATATCCTGGCTACATCATGTCCCCCAATTAAGTTTAGACATGAATAAAAGTTTTCTCTTGGATAGTTCTCATAAAGATTCATTATACTGCTATGGACTTTACTTGCATTAACTTTATTAGTGATGAAATCAATCATAATATTTCTCAAAGGGTAGTTCGTTACTGAGTCAAGTTCTTCACCATAAAAGTATTCTCGTCTTAAACCATAGCTTATTTTATTTGATGCATCTTCCCATACCTCACCGATAAGCACTGAATCTGGGTTTAATCTTTTAATTTTTTTCTTTAAAAGTTTAATAAACTCATCAGGCAATTCGTCAGCAACATCAAGTCTCCATCCCATAGCCCCTTTTTTCATCCAATTAGTAATTACACTATCATCATCCCGCATCATATAATCTAAATAAGAATCGTTAAGCTCTGATACATTAGGCATTTCATCTATGTCCCACCAACCTTTATATTTATTTGGATATTGGTCAAACTGATACCAGCTATAGTATTTTGATTCTTTCGATTGATAAGCACCTATTTCGTTAAAATTTCCATAACGATTGAAATATACACTGTCATCTCCAGTATGGCTAAAAACTCCATCTAGTATTATTTTTATTTCTAAATCTTTTGCAATTGAGCAAAGTCTTTCAAAATCATCATTATCCCCAAGAATAGGGTCAATTCTTTTATAATTTGAAGTGTCATATCTATGATTGCTGGGAGCTTCAAATATTGGATTTAGATAAATTGTGCTTATACCTAGATCCTTGATATAAGGCAGCTTTTCAATTATCCCTTCAATATTACCACCAAAAAAATCCCATCTTTGAATTCTTCCATTGCTGTCTTTTATATAAAAAGGTTCGTCATCCCAATTAGCGTATACGAAAGAATTCTTTTTCGGATTTTTTATATAAGGGTTTTTATTATAAAACCTATCAGGAAAAATCTGATATACAACTGAGCTTTTAAACCAATCTGGTACAACATGATGTTTTTTATATACTGTTATCTGATAACCAGGGGGAATATCACTATATCTATGGCCAATCCCTCCTAGAATATCAGGATTATTCCCATAGTAAATAATATTTTCATCATTTGATATAGAAAAATAATAAAAAATCAAACCAGAATAATCCTTTGAATCCACATTAACTTTATACCTATAATCATCGGTAGATGACTCAAAAGCTTCCATTTTTATTTTTTCTTCTCCATCTCTTTTAATTATATGAATAAAAACTTCCTTATGGTTTAAGTCTTTCGAAATTAGAAGTGCTATAGAAAGTCTTATACCGCTTTCTATAGCACCAAATGGACTTCTAAAGGCATTATCATGGGAATTATGAAATATAAGTTCTTCCATCGATACAACCTCTTCCGCTAAAAGCTTTTTTAGAAATAAGCATTACAACTCCTCCATTAACTTCTTGTATAAATCAGCATATTTTTCAGTAGACTTTTCCCAGCTGTTATCAGATTTCATAGCATTGGTCATTATTTTTCCCCATATGTTTTTATCCTGGTATAATTTAATGGCGTAGTTTATGGTCTCTCCCATTTCGTCTGGGTTATAGTTGTAAAATCTAAAGCCATTTCCTTCACCAGTATTTTCATTAAATTGTATAACCGTATCCTTTAATCCTCCTGTCTCTCTTACTATAGGTATAGCCCCATATTTAAGGGCTATCATTTGCCCTAGACCACAAGGTTCAAAAAGTGACGGCATCAGAAAAAGATCAGCAGCCGCATATATTTTATGGGCTAAAGAATCATCAAATTTTATATTTACTGATATCCTTCCATGATATCTGTCCTTTAAATTGTCAAATAAATCCTCATAATACTTTTCACCCGTACCAAGAACAACAATTTGGGCGTCATCTCTCATTTCCTTTTCTATTCTTGTAAGTATAAGGTCTATACCCTTCTGTTTGACCAGCCTGGTAACTAGGGCTATTAAAGTAACATTTTCATCCTCATAAAGTCCAAGCTCTTTTTGGAGCTTGGTTTTGTTAATAGCTTTCAAAGATAATGTATCAATATCATACTTTTGAAATATCATATCATCCTTCCCTGGATCATATGTATGATAGTCAATTCCATTTTCTATTCCATATAAAATAGCGCTTTTTGCACGAAAAATTCCGTCCAGTCTTTCTCCATAAAGGGGGGTCTTTATTTCTTCAGCATAATTATGGCTTACAGTGGTTATTATGTCTGAGTAATTTATTCCACCTTTCATAAAGCTAACCCCACCAAAAAACTCTACTCCAGATATATTGAACATTTCTGGCTTTAATCCTAATATATCCTCTAGTATTTCATATGGAAAAACTCCTTGATAATATAAGTTATGTATGGTGAATATTGTTTTAATTTGGTTATAGTTTGGATAATCTGCTTTCAATATTGGGGCTATCATCCCAGTATGCCAATCATGACAATGAATTATATCAGGAATAAAGTCAATATGCTTCAAGGATTCTAAAACACCTCGACAAAAGAACGCATATCTTTCAGCTTCATCATAATAACCATACATCCCGCTTCTTTTAAAATAATACTCATTGTCTATTAAATAAAAGGGTATTCCTTCATGCTCAATATATTCTATGCCGCAATGCTGCTTTCTCCATCCAACATTTACAGTAAAAGCATCCAGCTTTTGCATTTTTTTCTTAAAATCGAAGGGAATATCTGAGTATTTTGGTATTATAACTCTTGCATCTATCCCTGATTTTCTTATTTCTTTGGAAAGTGAATGTATTACTTCACCAAGCCCTCCACTTTTTATGAAAGGAGTTGATTCTGATGCTACAAATAATACTTTTATCATCCCTACGACCTCCTTAAATAATCTGACCTTTTTCGATTACTATTGGATTGTCCCTAGTTCCTTTTAAGACCATATTCTTGGATACTCTTGAATTTTTGTCTAGTATCGCATATTCAAGGACTGCTCCCTGCTCTACTGTGGTGTTTTGCATTAGAATGCAGGACTTTACCGAGGCAGTGTCATGAATATTGACTCTTCTAAAAATTACAGAATCATATACTTCCCCCTCAATACAACAGCCTCCAGCTAAAAGGCAATTTTCTACCACCGCGTTTTTTTGGTATATAGTTGGAGGCTCATCTTTTACTTTAGTGAATATTGGCCAGGTTTGATGGAATAAGTTGTCCATGGTGTCTTCAGATAAAAGATCAAGGCTTCTTCCAAAATATTCTTTTATTGAGTTGATACAAACTAAATAACCCTTATATTCATAGGTATATATATTCTTATTATTTTTCAACTCAAATACCGTGTCTTTAAAAAGGTCATGATCTGCTCCCAATATTTTTTTATTCAATAGGTCAATAAAAAGCTTCCTTTTCATCAAAAATGTTTCCATGAACACATTATTATGCTGTTTTTTCTTGCGAATAAGATCAATAGCCATTCCATCTTCATCTAGGGCTATTGAATCACAATCCTCAAACATCTCATCTGATTCTTTTATGTTTTTGTAAACTACAGTTATATCTGCTTTTTTTTCTAGATGCTTTTTTAAAACATCCCTAAAATTAACGGTACATATCATATTGCTTGGGCAAATGATTATGTATTCCTCTTTGGTATAAAAAATATAATCAAGATAATCTCTGATTATGTCCATATCACCTCTG
>Ga0210016_1000035_pt1 | contig 85015 bp, 91 predicted proteins | sample CryGeyCG2014_300_FD_185454 | JGI IMG/M metagenome (GOLD analysis project Ga0210016, IMG submission 185454) | Groundwater microbial communities from aquifer - Crystal Geyser CG02_land_8/20/14_3.00 (SPAdes) (version 2) | ecosystem: Environmental > Aquatic > Deep subsurface > Groundwater | place...
TTCAACTGCTTTTTCTTCCTGCTCAAATTTATCATTAATCTTTTTTTCATCTGCTTTCGGCCAGCTCTCCAAAGAAATGAAATTTTTCTCCCTTAATTTTTCCCAAAGTTCTTCTGTTATATGCGGACAGAAAGGATGCAATAATTTAAGCAAAATTTTATAATTTTCTTTAGAAATTCCGTCTGCAAAAGCATCAACACATTCAACAATTGAGATTATTGCCTTGGGGTATTCAAAATTTTCTATGCTAGATGTTACATTTTTAATAGCTAAATTAATCTTATGGTCTTGAATAGGATTGCTGTTATTATCTACCTTCTCAGCTAATCTAATCATTTTATTTATAATTCTGAATGTTCCTTCAACTCCTTCATCATTCCATTCCATCTGTTTGTCCGGAGAAGCGACAAACATTAAAAATAATCTTGCAGTGTCAATTCCATATTTGTTGGAAATATCTGTCTGGAAAATTACATTTCCAAAACTCTTTGACATTTTATGCCCGTCTTTGTAAACAATTCCCTGGTTGAACAACTTGGAAAATGGTTCATCAAATTTCACAAATCCTAAATCCTTTAATGCTTTTATGAAAAATCTTGCATAAATCAAATGCATGACAGCATGTTCTGCTCCGCCAATATATTGGTCAACAGGCATCCAGTAATTTACTTTTTTATCTTCAAATGGTTTTTCTTTGTTTTTATTATCGCAGTATCTTAAGAAATACCAGCTGCTGTCAACAAAACCTCCCATTGTGTCTGTTTCTCTTCTAGCTTTTCCTTTGCATTTAGAACATTTTGTTTCAACAAATTCTTTGCATGATGCAAGCGGATTTCCGACTGATTTAAAATTAACTTTTTCTGGCAATAAAACTGGAAGTTCTTTTTCAGGAACAGGAACTATTCCGCATTTTTCGCAATAAATAATAGGTATTGGAGTTCCCCAGTATCTTTGTCTTGAAATCATCCAATCTTTTATTTTATAATTCAATGTTTTTTTGCCCATCTTGTTTTTTTCAAGCCAGTCAGCCATTTTCGGTAATGCTTCTCTATTGTTCATGCTTGAAAATGGTCCTGAATTAAACAAAACACCGTCGTCAACAAAAGCATCCTCAAAATCTTTTGGATTTATTGGCTTGCCATCTTTGCTAATCACGAATTTCAAAGGAATTTTATATTTTCTGGCAAATCTAAAATCTCTTTTGTCATGAGCATCACACATAACAACACCTGTTCCATACATCACAGCAAAATTTGAGACATAAATAGGAATTTTTTCTTTTGTTGTTGGATTAATTGCATATTTCCCAGTAAAAACCCCTTCTTTCTCCTTTTCTTCATTTATTCTGTCCTCTATTTTTTCTTTCATCACTTTCTTGATAAATTCTTTGACTTCCTTTTCATATTTTGTGCCTTTAACAAGTTCATCAATCAAAGGACTTTCAGGAGCAACAGCCAAAAAAGTTACAGAGAATATTGTATCACAACGGGTTGTAAAAGTGGAAAGAATTTTTTTTGAACCTTCTAAATGAAAATAAATATCAACACCTTCGCTTTTCCCAATCCAGTTTTTCTGCATTATTTTTATCTTTTCAGGCCAGTCGATTTTTTCTAAATCTTCCAATAATTTGTCAGCATATTCTGTTATCTTGAAAAACCATTGCTCCATATCTTTCTGGATTACTTCCTTCCCGCAACGCCAGCATTTTCCTCCTTCAGCTTCTTCATTTGCTAAAACTGACTGGCAGTTTTCACACCAGTTTACAGGGGCTTTTTTCCTGTATGCAAGTCCTTTTTCAAATAACTTTAAGAAAAAATATTGGTTCCATCTATAATAATCAGGATTATGACTTGAAATTATTTTGCTCCAGTCATAGCTATTTCCCAATGCTTTTTGATATTCCATTATTTTTTTTATGGAATTTTCAGTGTATATCTTAGGATGGATTCCTTCTTTCTTTGCAGCAGTTTCAGCAGGCAAGCCGAACGAATCATAACCCATCGGATAAAGAACATTAAAACCATTCATTCTTTTGAATCTTGCAAAAACATCTCCGATAGTATAATTTCTGACATGCCCCATATGCAAAAACGATGCAGAAGGATAAGGATACATTTCAAGAACATAACATTTTTTCTTTTTTGAATCTTCTTTTACCGTAAAGCATCTGGATTTTTCCCATTTTTCCTGCCATTTTTTTTCTATTACTGAAAAGTCTATTTTGTCCTCACTTTGAATTTTTTTCTCTTTTTTAATTTGGTTTTTATCTATTCTTTTCATATTTATTTTATAGAGGGAATAATGTTAATAAATCTTATCATAGTAACCTTTAAAAATTATTTATGCCTCGATATAACACGCTCCCGTAACTCAGCCTGGATAGAGTGCCAGCCTTCTAAGCTGGAAGTCGCAGGTTCAAATCCTGTCGGGAGCGTTACAGGATTTGGAGGTTCAAATCCCGTAGAAATTCATTGGAATTTCGAGGTCCCAAAATTTCTTAAGAAATTTTTAGGACTGTCGGGAGCGTCCAATAACAATAAATTTAATAAAGTCAATTTCTTTTTCAAAATGAAGCAGGAGTGGCAGAATGGTTATGCGCTCGCCTGCAGAGCGAGTTAATCGGGTTCAATTCCCGGCTCCTGCTTTTTCATCAGAAAAAGCGCGAACTAGAAGCTTTGCTTCTTTGCTCCTGCTTAAATTCGAAAATGTTTTTTTCGACGATAGAAATCATCGGAATTTTTGGTTTGATAGCTTTGGTAATCTCTTTTGTTTTATCTGCCTTCAAAAAAATTAAAAGCGATTCTTATGAAAATTATACAATAAATCTTGTAGGGGGAATCTTGATTGTTATTTATTCAGCATTGAAAGCAAGTTTTACATTCATTTTATTTGGTTCTGTCTGGATTATTGCTTCCTTCTATGGAATACTTCATAAATTAAAAAGAGAAGACAAACTGTTTGTAAGGAAACATTTATAAAATCCATTTATCTATTTTATAATATATTTTAAAGTATATACAAAGGTGAAAGGAGGTGTTTTTAAATGCTTAAAAATAAAAATTCAAAGAAAACCATTGAAAAAATAAAAAACAGGGGAAGTTTAATTGGGGCATGGGCATTTTTGATTGGAATAATTTTAGCAATAATTTTAGGTTTATTTGATGTATCTTTGATACAAGGAACAGCTTCAACGATAATAGTTATAACTCTATTTGTTTTGGGTATAGTTATTGGTTTGTTAAACATAACAGACAAGGAGATAATGCCGTTTTTATGGGCGGGAGCTATCCTAGTTATCGTTTCAGCATTTGGTTCAGGAATCCTAGGGACAATACCATTGTTAAGCAGAATTTTAGATTCAATAATGATATTGTTTGTACCGGCAACAATAATAGTGGCCCTGAAAGCAGTCTTCATGTTGGGTAAAAGATAATTTATTTTATTTTTAAAATGGAAAAAAGAAAGTTTTTCACAAATGGAAAAACAGAGTCATGGTTAAATGCAATTCCGTTAATTGCATTTTTCTTTGCAGCAGCATTGATGTATTGGTCTGGAGTTGGATTTAGCGGATTTGTAGGTTCTTTAGCAATACCAGTAGCTTTGTTTTTGTTAGTTCCATTGCTTAACTATATCGGAGTAGATAGTCAGGCAACCAACTGGTTTATCAGGGCAGGAATAATCAGTTTGCTGGCAGTGATAATAAATCTAGTTCCCTATATTTTAAATCCGTCTGTCTGGGCTTCTTTGGCAATAGACATCATTTATTTGTTAACAATGATAGCAGTAATAATTGGTGTTGTAATGAGTTTAATAAAAATTAAGAATTAATTTTTTATCTATCTAAATTAAAATTAAAACCAAGAAAAGCAAAGCTTTTCTGGTCCAGAAAAATCTATGATTTTTCTTGGAATTAAAAATTAAAAAATTTATTTTTTCTTTAACTTTACTTTGTCGTTTTCTTCAACTTTTGCTACTTTATGCTTTTTTCCTGACAATGCCAATGCAACGATCAATACTATTGTCAATATAACCAAAACAGCCACTATTACTACCCATAATAAATTTGCTTTCAATTCCTCGACAAATTTTTCTGAATCGCTTTTTGGTTCTACAAATGGAGTTATTGTTACAGGTACTTTTGTTGTTTTCTCTCCGCCTTCATAAGTTACTTTTATTGTTACTTCTTTAGTTCCTTCTTCCAATGCTGTAAAAGTTAAAGTTGCATAACCCTCACTTCCAGCTTCAAGCTCAACAGTTGCATCTCCTCCGAAAGTTGACCATTTTGGATCGACATTCAAAGCTGTTACATTGTATTTTGTTTTCACATTTCCAGTGTTTTTGATATAAATTTGGATGTTGTAGCTTTCATCTTTGAAGATTCTTGGCGACGTTACCTTTACTTCAACAATTTCGCCATTTGCTTTGGCGCAATTGCCTTCAATTGTTATGAATTTTTCGAAGTGTTCTACTTCATCATAAACTTCGTCATCATCATCGTAATTGTATTCAACATCAATTTTTATTCTTGATGTTCCTTCTTTTGCATTGAACGGAATTGCGATGTTTGTAAATGAAAAAGTTTCATCATCTCCAGAGTCTACGCTGTTGAAAACTTTTTCTTTTGTATTCCCAAATTGGTCTGAATAGGTTACTTTGATTTTATCTTCATCTTTTTCACCTATATTTGCAATCTTTCCGCTTACTTGGATCGAAGAACCACATTCCACTTTTTCAGGAATTGTCTTTAAACCCTTTAAATTAACTCCTCTTGTTGGCCTGTCAACATCAAAACTTACACTATATTCTCTGCAATTATCTTCATCATCTTCATCAAATGCTTTTACATAGACATACCATTCACCATCTTCAGCATCATCTGGAATTTCCAATTCAATCTCAGAATTTAGTTTTTCTTCGTCGTCATCTAAATTGAAACTTTTATCAATTTCTTCCTCAGTATCTGGATATTCCACATTATCTTTTACTAAGACAACTTTAATTGAAACATCATGTTCATCATTGTCATTATTTTCTACATCAACTTGAATTGTGAATTTATCTCCTGGGAGATATTCACCTTGTTTATCAACAATGTCCACATCTGTTACATCTATGTATCCATCATCTAGAGTACAGTATCTGTATTCAACTTCAAAGTCATCTGAATCAGATATACCTGGTGTAAGAATTTCCGAACTTATAGCATTCACAGTTACAGTATATGCCTTAAATGTAGCATCTTCGTCTGTTGTTATGGTAAGTTTTACTGTTTTTGGTGGTTCAACATTTAATGTTGGAATTACATAATAACTATAGTTAACTGGATCTATTCCATCATCAGCAAATCTTGTCTGGATTTGTGTGTTGTCAGAATTTGTTACACTCAATATGATGTTTGTTAAAACATCATCTCCAGTATTTGTTACTGTTACATCTACTGTCTGCGTAGAATCTCTAGCCATATCTTGTATATCTGCTATATCAACAGTCATGGATGCGGCAGCACTTACATTTATAGCAAATGCTATAAGCAATACAAGCAAAGTTGCTGTTAAGTACAAAATTTTGTTATTCATTTTTTCAGTCTTTGTTTGATTTTATGTTGTAATTTTAAAGTTAATATCACTTTAAAAAAGTTTCGTTTCACTATATAATAAGGATTATCACAAATCAGAGATATTTAGTATGGAAAATCTGTTGTCAGAATCAAAATAAAAATCGTCAGTAATTCTTGGACAGCCGGCATTTATCCAAAAATCTATCCTAAAATTTTCAAATTCCTCCTTGTTTAATGTTTCAGTTAGGAATAAAAAGCAGTTTTTTCCTTCTTTTTCAAACTTTTCTTTTAACAAAAACACTTTATCAAGTCTTTCTTTAGCAATTTGGCCTGGTTTTAATGAGATTATAAAGCCTATATTTTTAGCATCAATAATCTTGATTTTATTGGCTTTTTTAATACCCTCAATCCTTTCAATATCTCTTTTATCTAACTCGTATGTTTTATCAGTTAACGGGTTAAAAACAAAGACTTTTTTCTTTGTCTTCAAAGTTACATTCAACGGATGAAAAATACCGGAACCAATATACAAAAAAGCATTTTCTTTCCCAGCTTTTATATCAGAACATCCCAATATCTGCAATACTTTCTCAACTTTTCTATCTTTGCTTTCCAGAAATTTTTTTATATCAGCTAAAGAATCTGAATACTGAACTGTTGCAGCCAGACTTATTTTCTTCGGAAGAATTTTTACATCAATTTGTTTAAAATTAATCTTATTTTTAGACTTTGTTCTTAAAAATAAAACATCCATAAAATATACAAGAAAAAGCATTATTTAAAATTTTTTAAGCTCTTTCTTCTTTTACCGGGGCTTCACCTCTGTAAACTTCTGCGAAAGATGGTGTAATTATTAGCATATTATCACCAAATCCTGCTATGTTTCCTTCTAAAGCATCACAGGTTTTCTTCAACTTTGAAATTGCTCTCTTCAATTCTACCATATCCTTGCCTTTTAGATATCTTATATCTACCAAGGCGATTGTGTACCCAGTCCTTAAAGAGTCCAGAATTGGATTTACATCATCAAATTCCTTTAGTATGAAAGGTCTTACAAGGATTTTTTGTCTTTTAACAGAATCTCTTGAGGTGTCAATTTCAATGTATTCATCGTCGCTCCCTTCTTTCTTTTTACCAAACATATTTTTTATATCTGAAAAAATACCCATTTTTGTTACCTCATATTATTGATAGTATGCGGGTTTATAAATATTTCGATTATTTAATAAATATATTTAACCACTTTTAATAATCTCTAAAGAACTCACTAAAGAAAGCAAATTTGTTCTTAAATAAGCATCCAAACTCGGTTTCTGGCTTATATCTGTTAGTTCTTGGATTAGCAAATCCAGTTTACAGGATTTATTTTCCTTACATTCTAAAACAGCAGAAATAGTCAGCAATTTTTCTTTTAAAATTTTAGGAACATTCTCTTCACTCTGTAATTTTTCAACCATATCATTTATAAAAAATAATTCTTCCTTGTTCATTTTCTAGCTACTTAGTTATTTCTTCTCTAAGATTAGAAGCCTCTTCATACAATTTTTTTTCTTGTTTTTCTATAGCATCCATTCTAAGCCCAATAAGTTTTTTCTTCTTTTCTAAGCTCTCAACACTCTCTTCTTTTTTAATTTTTATCATAAGATTACCAACGATTTTATAAATAAAATCTTCTTTGGAATTTTTTATCTCTCTTAAAGCTTCTTCAGTCTCACTCAACTCAAATTGAAACATCTGTTTCTGCACCATCATATTCTGCAGTTCCTGTTCTATTAACTGCAATCTTTCTATTTTTCTGGATTTTTCTTCCATTTTTAAACTGCCTTAACTCTAGTTATTACTATCCTTTCTTTAAAAAATATTTTTGAACCACAATACGGACAGCTGAAATTTGTTATTTTACTTAAGTTTGCGTCAGATATCTTTTTCCCACAAAAAAAACATTTATAGTTTACCATTTTTTATTCTACAGTATAAGCATTAGCTGTAAAGGTTTTTTTACATGATTTGCAGTGCCATATTCCGGCAGCTTTTCTTTTTGCCGAATTTTTTCTGCAATATGGGCAAGTCTGTTTCTTTTTTTGTCTGATTTCAACAGCCAAGATTCTTGTCCTTACTTTTTTTCCATATCTTGCACCATATCTTCCTGTTGATTTTACTTTTTTTGTTCTTGCCATCTTAATTTTAATTATCAAATGGGGCTGCCCGGATTTGAACCGGGGTCGCAAGGTCCCAAACCTCGAAGGCTAGACCAGACTATCCCACAGCCCCCTCTAATAAATAGGGCTATATAGGTTTTTAAAATTAATCTATTTTTTTGCAGGAGCTTTTTTTTCTGGCTTAACTTCTTCAACTTTCTTTTCCGTTGCTGTTTCCGGAGTTGTTGCAGCAGTTGCAGCTTCAGCAGCTTTCTTCTCTTCAGCTTCCTTTTCAGCAGCTTTTTTCTTAAGTTCCTGTTGTTTTATTATTTTATCAATAAATTCTTTTAATTGTGTTGATTTTTCCAGACTTACTTCTGTTTTTTCTGAATTTATTTCTTTATCATAAACTCCTTTTTCTAATCCTGCTAAAACTTCTTTAGGTTCTTTGCTTTCTATTAATATTCCGGAAGAAACACAGCTTCCAATAACGCTCTTAACAGCAGATTTTAAATTATTTACGAGCATATTTTGCTGTTTTGTCTTTGCTATTTTAATAATCTGTTCTATTGCAAGATTTGCAACTCTTGTTTTGGTAGCCTCGCCAGAACCTTTGACAATTCCAGCTTCTTTTTTTATTAATTCCAATATTGGAGGTGTTGCAACAGAAACTTCTATCTTTTTTGTCTTCGCGTCAATTTCTAAAGTGACCGGAACTTTCAAACCTCTGAACTCTTTTGTAGCATCATTAACTTTTGATATAACTTGACCTACGTTTACTCCTAACGGGCCTAATTTCTGGCCTACAGTAGGTCCAGGTTTCATATTTCCGCCTTCAACAAGTAATTTTATCTCAACCATTAAATAGAAATCAAAACCAAGGTTTTTAAAGGTTACTCTTTACCTCTCTTAAACACAAAGGTTTAAAAATAATCTGGGTCTAATAAAAACAATAAAAACCCATATGAAATTGGAGGAAAAAAGATGAAATTTAAAGCATTTTATGATGATGACGATGACGACTGGAAGGATGATGATTGGGATGGTGATGACGAAGAATACTAATTTCGCCTAAATAAAAAATCTTTTTCTTTTTTGTTTTTTTTATATCCAATTAAATGAAAGAATACTAATCCTGTAAAATATCTTCAACTTCTTTGTCTTTTACAGATTCTTCGCTTTCTCTTCTTATAACTTTTAAATTATCTATTTTTATTGTTGTTGGGATTGGAACTGTCGCTTCAAGCAACTCAACAATAGCTTCTCCCTTCTGTTTGTCTACTCTCATTACTTTTGCCTTGTCTCTCTTGAATGGCTCGGCAATAATCTCAACAATATCTCCTTCCTGGATATTTATTTGTTCAGTGCTAGGTTCAATTAAATTTTCTATGTCTTTCAAATCAACTTTTTTATTTATTACGCCTTTGACATAAGGGGTGTTATAACAAACAATTTCGGCTGTTTCGTGGTCCTCAGCTTCCATAAAAATATATCCTCTTAATCCGTGTATCTTGGCAAGCGAGAAAATTTTTAATCCTTTTTTTTCTGCTTTTGCAGCTAGCAAATCAGTTGCCTGCTCTTCTTTGTTTGTTGAAACCTTTACTGTAAATAACATTTTATATAATGAATATGAAGATTATTCCTATTATAAATCCGATTGCTCCTATCACAGCAATTCCCAATGCGGAGATTTTTGCCACATTCCAAAATTCCTTTTTCGAAGGTTTTTTTATAACCTTGAATACTCTTACACATTGTCCCCAAAAAGTTTTTAATGACATTTTAATAAGAAAAAATATACGGCTTTTTAAAAGTTTCTAATTAATGGGCTTTGTAAATTAAGTGGCTCTTGTAAAAAAAGTCTAATGCTTTAAAGATGGATGCACTCTAAATTTAATACGATTAACAACCTCGTTAGAGATACTTCCTTCTGTCTTTCCACCAATACCTAAAACCTCTGCTCCTACTTTTCCCTTACATCTGTTTTTTAGATACTACTGCTAAATCAAAGTCAATTCCTTCTGAACTTGATTGCATAAAATAAAAATTGGCTTTTTCACTTTTAGATTCATCTACTGCTTCAGTTACTTCTTTCAATATAGTTTTAACAAATTCTTTAACTTCCATTTAATCTATATTCTCCATCACAATAATTTATTTCTTTTTTGAGATTTCAATCAACAAATTCTATACCCAATTCAGATTCTATTTCCTTCAATTTTTCGTCTTTCTTTCTGCTCTCTTTTCCAGAAATCTGGGAACTTTTGACTCCAGTCAATATTAATAATACTCTCATTGTCTTGTCCATGTCCGGGCTTATCTGGGCTCCCCAAATCATCTTTGAATCCTCGCCGATTTTATCGTTGATATACTGGATAACTCTTCGTGCTTCATCCAAAGTCATATCCGGACCTCCGATGATATTTACTAAAGCACTAGTTGCACCGTCAACTTCCACATCCAACAAGGGATTTTCAATTGCTTTTTCAACAGCTTCTATAGCCCTGTTTTGGCTGTCGCTTTCTCCAACACCAATCATTGCAACACCACCGCTAATCATTACAGTTTTTACATCTGCAAAATCCAAGTTGACTAAACCAGCTTTTGTTATCAACTCAGTTACACCTTTTACAGCATTAGTCAAAATTTCATCAGCAATTTTGAAAGCAGTGTGCAATGGCAAATCCGGAGCCAAGTCAAGCAATTTATCATTTGGGATAACAATTAACGTATCTACAGCATCTTCCATTCTCTCCAAGCCATAAACAGCATTTTCATATCTCTTTTTTCCCTCGATAGTAAAAGGCATTGTTACAACCCCAATAGTCAAAACACCTGCTTTTTTTGCAACATCAGCAATTATTGGAGCTGCTCCTGTTCCTGTTCCCCCGCCCAAACCACAGGTAATAAAAACCAAATCAGCACCTTGAACTTTGTTTCTTATTTCATGTTCAGATTCTTTGGCTGCTTCAGCCCCAATTTTAGGATTTGAACCAGCTCCCAAACCTTGGGTTAATTCTCTTCCAATTAAAATTTTATGATTAGCATCAGTATATAATAAATCCTGAGCATCAGTATTGACAGCTATCATCTCAGCACCTTTAATTCCTATTTCTTTCATTCTGCTTAATGTATTTCCGCCGCCTCCACCAACACCGAAAACTTTTACAAGAGCTCTTTGTCTGGACAAAAGTTTTTCCAATTCTTTGTCAATTTCCAAAGTTGAAGAACCTTCAACCTCTTCTATTTCAAAATCATCTCTCATTGTTATGCTTTCCTCCTTTGTCTGTATTATCTATATTTTTTACCTATATAAATATTCTTATAGTAAATCAAATATTTTTTTATTTTTCTTCTCTCTTACTCTTTTCTATCTCAAATACAACATCAAAATTTAAAATCTCTTTAATTTTTTCTTTTAAAACTTTCTTCAGTTTTTCATTCATCTCAGTTTCCATTGAAACGCTGATGTTTTTCTCATTTAATTCTATTTTAAATTTATCCTCAGGCAAACCAAGAAAATACTCTGTCAAAATCTCCGCTTTTTCTTTAACATCCATAATCAATTTTCTTATTTTTATATCATAAACTAAATTTTTTCCTGATAATGGGTTGTTAAAATCTAAAATAACTCTACCGCCAGAAACACTTGCAATTCTTGCTAAAACATTATTTATATTGAAATACATCCCCGGCTGAGGCATTATATTCTGCTGCTTGAAATAATTTAAAGAAACTATTTTCATCATATTTGGATTTCTTTTTCCAAAACCTTTTTCCGGAGAAACCTCAATATTATACTCTTCATTAGCTTTTTTTCCTATGAAAGAACTGTCAACCCCGCTAATAATCATCTCTTGCCCGACGCAAAGCCTAAAAGGTTCAAATTTATGCTGGCTTTCTAATTTTTCCTTTTCAGCCATCTCTTTCACTGTTGTATCAAAAATCTTTCCGTCTTTAATCTTCCCAGTAAAATTGATTTCTATAAAATCATTTTTCTTTACTGTCTCAGCCATGTTTTTTCTAAAGTATCTAGCTTTTTAAGTATTTCTTTAATAAATCTGAAATATATATTATATTAGATAAATCCTTAAATATCAAAAAAAAGTAAGGAAAATATGGCTGAGTGGAGAAAGCATATAGATAAAGATTTAGCAAATTATCTAGAAAAATTAATAGAACATTCCAACAAACATAAACATGCTTTTGAAAAATCTGAAAATCCGGCAAAAGCTCAGATGTGGATTGCATTATCTTTGCTTTCCAAACAACTTCATGATTTTCATTTCAAATTAAATGAGATTGAATCCAAATTGAACGAACTTCCACAATTTAAGGGAAAGAAAGCAAAAATTGATTCTTCTAAGATTTTAAACAAACTTAACAAAGAAGTTGAAGCTTTGGAATCTGCCGATAAAATTGCTAAATCTCTGGTTAAGAAAAAATAAACATTTCTAAACAAAAACTTTTATAAACCATATTCATCTAATTTTGTTATGGTCTATAAATGGGTAGAAGTAACTGAATTGAAAACAGGGAGTTATGCGATAATAGACGAAGCCCCATGTATCATTAAAAAAATTGATATATCTAAAACAGGAAAGCACGGACATGCGAAAGCAAGAATTGAAGCAGTGGGCTTAATCGACGATAAAAAAAGAATTGTTGTTAAGACAGGTCATGACAAATTAGGAGTTCCGGCAATAGAGAAAAGAAGGGGCCAAGTTTTGAATTTCAACAATAACGCAGCAAATTTGATGGACATAGAAAATTATGAGACAATTGAGGTCGAAGTTCCCGAGGAATTGAAAAGTAGTTTATCCGAAGGTTCTCAGGTTGAATACTGGAATGTGGAAGGTGTAAATATAATCAAGAGGTCAGTATAAGGAATAAAAATGGTAAAAATAGCATCAGCACAAGCAAGATTGTTTAAGAATATATTTGTCTGCAAAAAATGCGGAACTAAAATGAGAGCTCAGTCAAGAAAAATTGTTGAAGGGAAGATTAAATGCAGAAATTGCGGAAAAAAAGCGTTTAGACCAAAAAGAAAGAAGTAAACTGCAAGGTAAAAAAAGAGGATGGTAAATTTTATTTATTACGATATCGCATTATTTGTTTTGTTTACATTAATCACAATAATTTTCTTGGTTAAAAATAAAAAAAAGCTTGTGAAGGAGAACAAAGTATTCTTTTTGTATAAAACACAGGTTGGAATCAACTTTATTGCCTGGTTCAGCAAAAAAATTCCTTTTATTCTTAATATTGTAAGTTATATTGCGATTTTAACTTCTTATCTTGGAGCTGTATTAATAATTCTTGTTCTGATAGAACTCATAAAAATTGTGGCAATTTTTAAAGTTCCAATACCGCCTATAATGCCTTTGATTCCATATCTACCGCAGATATTTAATGTAAATCTTCCGGCATTTTTCTTTGTTCACTGGATAATAATATTGGCTATAACAGCAGCAGTTCATGAATTCAGCCATGGTATATTTGCAAAATTTGCAAATTTAAGAATAAAATCTACTGGTTTTGGTTTTCTTGGTCCATTTTTACTGGCTTTCGTTGAGACAGATGAAAGATTAATACAGAGAAAACCTGCGAAACAGCAGTTAGCTATCTATTCTGCAGGTCCATTTTCAAATATAATCTTAGCATTGATATTTTTAGGGATATTAACATTATTCTTTTCTTTAGCTTATGTTCCTGCAGGAATCAATTTTAATAGCTACTATCTCAGCAATGTTTCTTTTGACAGCATTACTGAAATTAATAATGTTACGGTTAATGGCTTGACATTGTCAGATATTGAAGAAATGAATTTAACTGAAAATGAAAATTTAACAATAATAAGCAATAATCATAAATATTATACCAACCAAAAAACACTGGATAATTTCATAAAAGAAGATAAAAATTATGTTTTTGCTTATTTATCAACACCAGCGTTTGAAAATAAAATAACCTCTCCAATTTTGGAGATTGATGGAGAGAAAGTTACAAATATAAACAAATTAAAATTAATAATATCTAATTACAAACCTGGCTACGAAGTAAAAATAAAAACAAAAGAAAAAGAATATATTGTTACTCTAACATCAAATCCTTTAAATGAATCTGAAGCTATCCTTGGTGTAAGCTTTGCTGAACCAAAATTAAATTTTGTCCAAAAAATAATTACCTTTTTCACACCAACTCAAAAATATGGTTCTGTTTATTATGAAACAAAAGGAAATGAACAGATTATCAATTTCTTTTATTCTTTGTTATGGTGGTTAATCGTTGTTAATTTCGGAGTTGGTTTGATAAATATGCTTCCATACAATTTCTTCGACGGTGGAAGAATCTTCTTTACAACATTCAAAGCTATAACAAAATCTGAAGAAAAAGCAAAAAAGATTTTCAGGATAACTAACTTTATAATAACATTATTAATAATTTTAATTTTAATTTTATGGATTTTAAGTTTGTTTAAATAAACTTTTTTTAATTTTTATTTTCTCGACGGGAAATAAATTCACTTTTTTTCAAAAATATTTTTCTTACGAAAAAAAGAAAAAGTATTTAAATGAAAAACGTCTTAAATTATTATAAAATTTTTTAAATAAAAATAAGAGAGGTACAAAAAATGGCAAAAAAGAAAAAAGCTAGCAAGAAAAAGAAGAAGAGATAATTTTTCATAACATTTAATTTTTTCTTTTTTCTTTTATATAAAAAGATAAACTTTTTTGGAATGAGGAAATTAGTGAGTAATCTCCGATTTCGGAAATTTTACAAATTTCCTCGATTCTAAAAATTGTATTTTTATTAATAGAAAAATAATTTTCATCATTTCTAATTTTTAATTTAAAATAAAACTAAACCGTCTTTTGTCAATGCTACAAATTTTATTCCGACGGGAACTTTTATCAGTGAAGAAATCAGAGTCATATGTTCTTTTCCAGTGCCTGAAGCTATGCTCAATGCAACCTCCATTCCAGCAAGTTTTCCTCTTAATTTTTCAACAATTTCATCAATTAGCTCTTTAACTGGTTTGTTAAAATCTACTTTTACAAATTCAAATTTTTTCTGGGATGAAAATTTTGTTTTTGCAAATTCATTTCCAACCAGAATTATTTTATTCCACTCTTCACTATTTATAACTCCGGAAACCTGCCCCCATGTTCCTGTTCCTGTTGAAAGTAAAGCAACTAATTCCATATTTTAAAAAGTACGCCAATATTTATAAAGATTAATACTCTCAATTATATATATAAAAATATAAAAAAGAGGAAATGGCAAAAAATAATAAAGAAAAAGATAAAACTAAAAAACTGTCTGACAACGAATTGATGACAGCAATTTTATCATACATAGGAATTTTGGTTCTAATCCCTCTTTTGGTAATAAAAGTTAAGGACAGAAATGATTTTATAAGATTTCATCTAAGTCAGGGATTGACCCTCTTTATAATAGAAGTAGCAATTGCAGTAGTTCAGCGAATTTTGGCGGCAATTCCGTTTATAGGATGGATTTTAGCAAGTTTAATCTCGTTATTATGGGTGATAATATTAATAATAGTGATTATAGCTATAATAAAAGCAGTCCAGAATGAGAAATGGGAAATTCCTGTGGTAAATTCTTTCAGTAAACACTTCAGATTGAAATAATCTAAAAAATGACGCATGACATAGCAATAAGTGAAATTACCTTACGTAAGTACGAGGAGCCATACCAGCTTAATAAAAGAGAGCTTGTAAAAAAAATCTGTCTGTCTTTGGGTTTATTGCAGCCAGGAGATTCGAGAGATATAATTGTTGATGTTTTTCTCGTCCTTATAGAAGCGAAAAAAGAAAAGAAAAAGCTAAGTTCAGAGGAAATCCAGAAAAAAGTCGGGGATTTAAGAAAAAAACATAATTTGGATTTGAAAGGATTGGCAGACTCGAACATAAGAAGACAGGTTAAAAGATTAAGGGATTTGTTTTTCGTAGAAAAGAAAAATAATTTCTATAATATAATTGAATTCCAATCGATTTCCTCGTTATTCGAGGAAAAAATAGAAAAAGTTTATCTTCCATCAATACTTGAGCGAATAAAGAAATATCTTAATGAATTGGATAAAATAAGTTAACAAAACCTTTAAAAACTCCTTTTTTCTCTAATATAAATCCTATAAACTACTCTCTCGAAAGAGATGAAGTAGGAGGTGAAAATGAATCAAGAGATTCTTAACGCAATAGAAGAACTGAAAAAACAAGAGAAAAGAAAATTCAAGCAGTCATTAGACTTAATCATAAATCTAAAAGATATTGACATCAAGAAACAGCCGGTAAACACCAGCGCTGTTCTGCATCATGAAATAGGAAAACCTATCAAAATCTGCGGTTTCCTTACAAGAAAAACAAAAGTTTTCGATATGGTTTTGTCAGAACCGGAATTTTCTAGATTAGACAAAAAACAAATCAAGAATCTTGAAAAAGATTATAGTTATTTTGTCGGTTCAGCAAAGCTGATGCCGAAGATTGCAACCCAATTCGGTAAAATATTAGGTCCAAAAGGAAAAATGCCAAATCCTTCAATAGGAACTGTTGTTATGGATGAGGATGATAAAAATCTTGAGGAAATTGCAAAAAAATTAAAGAGAATAGTTGTAATCAAACTTAAGGAAAAAAGCTTCAAAACTTCAATAGGAACTGAAGATTCTAAACCAGAGGAAATTGCTGATACATTTGAATTAGTATATCATGCTTTGTTAAATGTTCTTCCTAAGAAAAAGGAAAATATAAAATCAGTTTTACTAAAATACACGATGAGCAAACCTGTAAAGGTCAAAATAATTTAAAATGGGAGAAGACAGAAAAAAAGTCAAATATAATGCATCTGTTTCAGACAGAAAGAAGAAAGACATGAAAGCGATAGTCGACGAAATAAAAAAAAGCAATTCCATCATAATCTCTTTCATAAATAATCTGCCTTCCAATCAATTGCAGCTCTTAAGAAAAAAACTGAAAGGCAAGGCAAAAATATTCGTAGCAAAGAAAAGAGTTACAACAAAAGCATTTGAAACCTCCGGAATTTCTGAGATTAAAGAATTAGGGAAGCATATCAGTGAGAGTTCAGCAATAATATTCTCAAATGAGGATCCATTTACATTAGCTTCAATATTGGCTGATAGCAAACTTCCGGCAAAAGCAAAAGCAGGTCAGATATCAAAGAAAGAAATTAAACTTGACGAAGGCCCTACTGATTTTCCACCAGGACCGATGATAAGTGAATTTGCTAAGGTCGGAGCAAAAACAGGAATTGTCGAAGGAAAAATTGCAATCAAAGAGGCAAAGGTTCTTGTAAAGGAAGGTGAAAAAGTAAGTGAAGATGTTGCAAATTTATTATCAAAACTTGAAATAAAACCTTTTGAAATAGGACTTGACATTCAAGCAGCTTATGACGCAAAAGAGAAAAAAATATACTTGAATTTGATTATAGACAAAACCAAAACACTCGAGGAATTAAAACATATAGAAGCATCAATTTTGCCTTTTGCAGTCCAGATTGGATATATATGTAAAGGCACAGTCAGTTTTTTATTAGGTCAGGCTGAATCTCAGGCAGAATATATTAATCAAAATTATGCTAATAAAGAAAATAATGAAAAATCCAAGGAGGAATAAATGGAATATGTATATGCAGCTTTGCTGTTACACAAAACAGGGAAGGAAATAAATGAAGCAAACCTGAAAAAGGTAATGCAAGCTGTTGATGTGAAAATTGACGAAGGGAAAATTAAAAGCCTGGTTGCAAGTTTGAACGGAGTCGACATAGAAAAAGCTTTAGCAGAAGCTAAAACAATGTCTTTTTCAAACGGACATTCAACAGAAGCAAAAGCAGAGAAAAAAGAAGAAAAACACGAAGAGAAAAATGAACCTGCAGCAGAAGGTTTAGCTGCTTTATTCGGCTAAACTTTCATTAATTTATTAAACCTGAGTTTACTAAAAATAAAATGGACACATTAACAGCAATAGTAGTGACTGCTTTGTTGAGTATGCTTCCCATCTTTGAATTAAGGCTTGCATTGCCTTTAGCTATAGAGACATTTCACCTTCATTGGATTCTCGCATTTTTTATCACAGTTATTTTTAACATACTGGTTGTAATCCCAATATTCTTATTTTTAGATTATCTACATAAACATTTTTTAAAATTCAGATGGTATGACAAATCAATAAATTTTGTTCTAAATAAAATAAGAAACAGGAGTAAAAAAGTTGAGTATAGCTTAGAAACATTCGGACTTTTAACTTTAACTTTGTTTGTAGCTTTGCCTTTGCCTGGAACTGGAGCTTGGACCGGCAGTTTAATTGCCTGGGCTCTGAATTTGAAAAGAAATCGTTCATTTTTGGCAATAGCATTCGGAGTTTTAATAGCTGGACTCATAGTTTTGATATTAACTTTAGGTATAAGCGGTGTTGTAAATTCAAAATTTTAAAATCCTCAATAAAAATCTTTAAATAATAACTATTCTTTTTTAGTATATGGAAAATAAAAGCCTGCTTGATGAAATTACAAATATAGCTTCCAGAAGGGGATTCTTTTTTCAGACAGCTGAAATCTATCCGGATAATAATTCAGGATTTTTGGAATATGGTCCCTATGGTGTAGAATTAAAAAATAAAATAATCAGTCAGTGGAGAAAATTAATTTTGAAGAAAGACAATATGCTTGAGATTGACGGCTCCCAGATATTACCGCCGTCAGTATTCATAGCTTCAGGACATCTAAAAAATTTTACTGATCCGTTAGTTTACTGTGAAAAATGCAAAAATAAATTCAGGGCTGATAAGATTATCGAAGATGCAACAAAACATCCAATGGCTGAAAATTTAGCCAATGAAGAATATGACAAGATTATAGAAAAAAATAAAATAATGTGTCCAAAGTGCAAATCAAGACTAAGCAAAACTTTGAGATGGAATCTAATGTTTAAAACTGGAGTTGGAGCCGAGGAAAAAGATTCTTATCTGAGACCCGAGACATGCCAGAGTATTTTCCTCAATTTTCCAAGATTATCAAAAATTATGAGAATGAAATTGCCAATAGGAATTGCTCAAGTCGGTAAATCTTTCAGGAATGAGATATCGCCACGTCAGGGAATTTTAAGAATGAGGGAATTTACCCAGGCTGAAGTCGAGGTGTTTTTCAACCCAAAAAAAGAAAATGATGTTTCAATAGAAAAAATTGAAAATGAAACATTAATATTCTTTTTTGAAAATAAAACTCATGAGATTGCAATTAAAAATGCTATAAGGAAAAAATTAATTTCGAGCAAATTAATTGCTTATTATTTATTTTTGCTTCAAAATTTTTATTTACATATCGGGTTTCCAAAGGAAAAAATAAGATTCAGAAAATTAAATGATGATGAAAAAGCATTTTATGCAAAAGAAGCTTTTGACTTCGAAGTTTTAACTTCAATAGATTGGGTTGAACTTGTAGCTTGCAATCATCGCGGTGATTATGACTTGAGTGGGCACCAGAAAAATTCAAGGGAAAAGATGGAAATTTTGGATGAATCAACAAACTCTAAAGTTCTTCCGAATGTTTTTGAATTATCTTTAGGCATTGACAGAACTTTATATTCTCTAATGGACTTAGGTTATGAGGATGACAAGAAAAATGAAAGAACAATCTTCAAATTTAATCCGAAAATAGCTCCTATACAGGTTGCTATTTTCCCTTTACTAAACAAAGATAAGTTACCAGAAAAAGCACAAGAAGTTTATAATTCAATAAAAGATTGTTTCGACTGTTTTTATGATGAAGCAGGAAGCATAGGAAAAAGATACAGAAGACAGGATGAAATTGGAACTCCTTTTTGTATAACAATCGACCATGATACATTAAAAGACAATTCTGTTACTGTTCGTGAAAGAGACAACATGAAACAAGAACGTGTCAAGATAAAAGAACTGCAAACAGTTTTGTGGAAAAAGATTTTTGGATAATTAACCTTTTAAACTTTAATTCTCTAAATTTAGTATGGGCCTGTAGTTCAACGGTAGAATACGAGGCTGGCAGTCTTGAGATTCGGGTTCGATTCCCGGCAGGTCCATTTTGTTCAAAAAATTATTTAAAATTATTCTACTAAAAATAAAAAAATAAAAAGAATTATTTCAAGTCATTCAAATCAATCTTGTTTATCAGTTCTCTGAATTCAAGAAATTTCTCTGCAGGAATTCTTGTTCCTGATTTTGTAAATCCAGTGTATCTGTCAGAAGTTGTAAATTCTCTTATTGTAACTCCTATTTTGTCATTGAAGTCGTCAATTCTTACAACAATTTCTGTGTTCTCGTTTTTCTGTATTTTTCCAATATCTTTTTCCATGTTTAGTTCAGCAAAATAATGTTTATAAAGTTTGTTGAAATGAGGTACATTAAATTATATTAATCTATATTAATTAATAAAACTTAGAAAAGATAAATTAAATTTAAATACTTCAGCCTCATTAATATAACAAAATAATAAGATTATAAAAATTAAAAAAATGACTAATGAATACCTTTTTGATGTTGGCAATTTTCCAAAAGAATCTAATGATGCAGATATTTTTTTGGCATATGGTGATGTTTATAAAGGAATAATAGAACATTTACTTAATAATTTTGAAGAAATCGAAGAGAATTGCCATGACTATGTAATAATTCCAATACTTTTTCTTTTTAGGCATTATATTGAACTAAAATTGAAAGGATTATTACTTTTTAAAAAACAAAAAATTAATGTAAAATCTCATAATATTTATGAACCACTTCAAAAAATAAAAGGAATACAAATTCATTTAAGAATATCATCTAAAACTGAAAATTTTATTAAACAATTGAATGAAATAGACCCAAGAGGAGATGCTTTTAGGTATTCTATAAATAAAAAAATGAAAAGAATATTTGATAATACAAAAAATAAAGAATTTTTTAATAACATAAATAAATTTAGCACATTAAAAGATTCTATTGAACAAGTTATGAAGGATTTAGAGAATATAGAAGGAGATTTTGATGATGAAAAAGAGAGTATTCAAGAAGGCTACAGAAACTCAAATTGAGATTAGGCAATCATATGAAAAAGCAATAAGAGGATAATTTATCTTATTCTAAATAATCTTTTAAACCAAGCAATTAGTTTGCTGAAAAATCCTTCTTCAACACATTTACTATCTATACATAAATTGCTCTTACACTCAAAATTATTATTACATTTTTCAGAATTTCCTTTCTATGCAACAAAATCTTTGCTCAAATCGCAATATTTTCCGTTGTCTCTAAAACCAAAAGTAACACAGTTTTCATTTAACAAACATCCATCACATGTTTTTGGACAAGAAAAATCAGTCGTTTTACACCGACAAGAACAAGCTTCACTGTCCCACATACATTCAGCAGATTTGAATTTTGTTCCATCTTCACAAGTGTGGTATTCATCTTCACATTCTTGCTCTGGACATGTTACATGCGCTATCTCTGCTTCGATTGCTTCCATAGAGTCATCTTCATAATTAGAATTTGCACTACAATCACATCCTCCATCTTCTCCTATTCTAACACAACCCTCATCACAAGGTTGACTACTAGAACTACTAGATATTCCTTCTGTAGTTGTTCCACCACCGCTACCACTGGTTTGCGATTCGCTACTGTCAGCTAAAGCTAAAACAGTAAATATTAAACTAAAAGCTAAGAAAATGCAAACAAACAAAATTATTTTTTTATTCATTGTTATTCTACCAATATTCACAATTCCATTCTTAGCCATATTATTTTAAATCCTCTTGAGTATTTAAATCTTTTTATTGTTTTAGTAACTATTTAGTAAGTCATTAATAACTATCTAATAAAAGCATGAAAACCCATTAGTTTCATGAGCACGGATTACAAGGCAATAAGCTTTATACTGCGAGGTAAAAGAAGAAAATCTATAATGCTTTCCTTGGATAAACCAAAAACACCTAAGCAACTGGCTTCTGAATGTAAAATTAGCATATCAAATGTAAGCAATGCTCTAGCAGAATTGATTGAAGCTGGTTTTGTCAAATGCAAGACCCCAGACGCCCATATGTATAAATACTTTGAATTGACTCAAAAAGGAAAGAAGGCTCTAAAACAATCATTAGCAGAAGAAACAAATTCTCAAAGAATTAAATAGATTATTGTTTTAATAGTTTTGTATATGCATCAAATAAATTTTGATTAACAGTGATTGACGTTTCATTTTCTTTGTATTTATTAGGATGTAAGATGCTAAAAGAATATGTTAAAGGTAACAAATCCTTTGTATAAGGATTTTTTATTCCTTGAATAACCTCCTTATTATACACTGCAAAGACAAAATTCATATTACTTAAAAAATTAATATGCAATTTGATTATATCTTTTTCATCTTTTCTAATACAAAAATTTTTTTTATGAAAGAGACCATGATACCCGCTGGGAAGACAGGTAGTAGAAAATAATTTAGAAAGAATTGTTCGTTGGGGTTCCTTTTGAATGTTCCTAAAACCAAGATGGAAACCAAGAGTAATATTAAAATGATTATTATAATTAATAACTAAAGATTTTTTGTTTTTAAATTGTTTAATATATTTTTCAATAATTGTATATGGGAGTTGATTTTCAGAAAATCCTGCAACACCCTGTTCTTCTAATTTTTTTATAAGTAATTTTCCATCGCTCAAAATAGTAAATATTTCAAAATAATATTCTTTTCCGTTATGTTCTATATAAAAATCCCCCTTTTCATTTTCTTGTTTTTTAGGAGTGATTATTAATTTATCTTCTTCTTTCTTAATCTTCGCAAATGCGAGTATAGCTTCTATTTCTCCTAGCGTACCATTATCTTTTCCCTTTTTTTCTAATCTTTCTACTCCTTCAATGTTATTAAAAGTTTTTAGTTCCACGATTAATCTGTTAATATTTGATTCAATTTTAGACAACATGATAATATCTAATATTTTAATACTTTATTAATATTTTTATTTGTATCAATAACATTTATAAAAAATAGCTGTCTTTTATTTTTATGGCAAACAACAATGATTGCATCTTCTGCAAAATTGTTTCAGGAAAAATTCCCTGTTATAAAATTTATGAAGACAAGGAAACACTTGCCTTTCTTGATGCTTTTCCTCAGATGAAAGGACAAGTATTATTAATTCCAAAACAACATATTTCTCCGTACATGTTTAATATTGATGACAAAATTTATTGTTCTTTACTTTTAACAGCAAAAAAAATTGCAAAAGCAATTGACAAATCATTAAAACCAGTAAAAACAGGGCTTGTAATTGAAGGTCTTGAAGTTAAACATATTCACATCAAACTTTATCCATTAACAAAACAGGGTTTTAATTATAAATTAACAGAAAAGCCATCTGAACAGGAAATGAAAGAAATTGCAGAATCAATAAAAAAAGCTTTATAAGTATTCTTTTTCTAATTTATTTATGAGCCGGTTTAACTCAGTTGGTAGAGTGCTGCTCTCATAAGGCAGATGTCCTGGGTTCGACTCCCAGAACCGGCATTAAAATAATTAAAAGAAATAAAAATAAAACAAAAAAAGCAAGGCTTTTCTGGTCCAGAAAATCTTTCAGATTTTCTTGGAAAGTAAAATCCCTTACTTTTTACTCAATGTTATCTCTATTATTGAAACGTTAACTTTTCTTCCTTCCTTGTTTGTAAATTCCTCTGAATCTACTTTTATCTCTTTCAACTCAATGTTCTGGTCTTTCAAAAACTTCTTTCTTACAACTTCTTCTACGTCAATTGCTCTGCTTATGAATTTTCCTCTTGCTTTTATCACTATCTCTTTTGCGCCTTTAGTTGTAAATTGCATGACAACTCCAGTTACATAGTTCATAAAAGGTTTGTTTGCAATAAAGATTGTATTTTCGTCTCTTTTATTACCTTTTTCTGCCATTTTTACCTCCGTTATTTAAGTTATTGATTAGCTTTTCCAGCTTTAGAATGTTTTCTGATTTTTTTTGCTATATATCCAGCTATCTGATTTCTCTTTTTTTTATCAGTGGAAATAACTCTTTTCACAATTCCCTTGTTTTTTTCGAAATCTCCGGATAAATTCTCTCTGTATGCTTCTAATACTTTTTCAGCATTTCTCTTGACTAAAGTAGTCTTTATACGTCCCATGTTAATATTATAAATTATGATAAGGGGTTTTTAAAGGTTTCTTTAATTATCTTAAAAAAATCTATTTAAAATTCCGCTTCTTTTATAACAATATATCCTTTCAACTCTCCTTTGATATATCCTCTTAATTTCGGGCTTATTTTTGCTTTCGTAATAAGCAAAACAGGCATTTTAATATTCAGACCTTCATTGTATATGCCTAAAATATCTTCTTTACTCAAACTTTTTTTATTATGCGGAACTGCCAAGAATTTCAATTCGCCAAGTTCAGAAGATATTTTAACAATGTAAAAATTTTCTTTTTTTCTATCTATTTCTTCCAAGATAATTATGCTGTTTGCTTCAAAATATTTTTTAATTTTTTCATCTAATTCAAGGATTTTTTTAGTCTTTTTAGGTTTTTCTTTTGCTGCTTTAATTTCTCCAATCTCTTCTTTTTTAGGTTTTTTCTCTTCTTTTTCCGGCTTTTTTTCTCCCCATATATCTAATTCATACTGGACAACAGCCAAAGGTTTTTGTTTTCTCTGTTTTGGCTTCTTGATTTTTAATGGAGTTTCCTCCATCTTTATACTCTCAACCTTCTTCTCTTCAATTTTTTTTATTTCCTCAATTTTTTTCTCGACAATTCCTCTTCTTTGCATTAATTCTTTTATCAAACCAGAAGCATCCTGCGTATTTACAGTATGAAATTTCCAGAAAAATACCTCCTTGCCTCCGTAATTTATTCTCAATAATGTTGCAAAATCCTTCATATCTCTTAGAGCAACTCTTATTGCCGGTTCCAATTCAGTATCAATCAAAATTTTATTTTTTTGCAAAAGCATGAAAGCTTCCTGTTCCTTCCTTGCCAAATCCCTGTAAAAATTATTAAGCATTTCTTCCTGACCTTCCAGATAATATAATGGAGAACTTCCGATTTTCATATAGGAACATTTTATCATCTTATCTCCCATCATTTCAGAAAGTAATGCCGATGTAAACAACATCGATAAACCAACATCTTTAGATAATTTAATAGGCAAACTTGGTCCTCTCACTTTTAAAATAGATACTATTTTTTCTTTTTTATCCTGCATTTTAAGGCCTCAACCATTTAACTTCATAATAAGTTATATCATTCTCTTCATCGACAATTGCAACCAATAATTTCTTTTTTGTAGAATGCGCAACTCTATTTTTGGCTGCAAAATCCTGCCATCTTAAAACATCTGATTCTTTTATACAATATAAAATCCATTTTGCATGCTCTTCCCCGGGTTTTTGATTCCTTTCATAAACTCTAAAATCTGCTCCGAATTTCAATGCTGTTTTTAAAATATAACCTCTTCCTCTTAAATCCTTGAAAACCAATAAGTTTATATTTACCTTTTTGTCTTTTTTACTTAATTTATCAATTAATTCTCTAAATTTTATAATTTTTTTAGATTTTCTAAGCAGAGCAGTATTTTTTTCCACTAAGAACAAAACTTCTACTTGTGAATAAATCACTCTCCCTTCCTTAAATTCACCATAATTTTTGTTATTTGCTAAACTTATCGCTCTGTCATCCTTCGAATAAAATTCTTCTCCAATCCATTCAATAAAAAATTGTTCCTTTTCCTTAACCATAATAGTAAAAATTCTAATTTATATTTAAACTTTGTCATATTAAAAAACTATTTAAAATCAAATTCTTTTCATATTAAAAACAGAAAACAATTTAAATATTGTGGTTTCCTGTTTTTAGGATGCTGAAAATTACAATAATAAAATTAAAAGAAATTGCATACTCTCACATTAGAGTGGCAATTTTCATCATTTAACATGCCAGAAAGAATTAGAATAGTGTTTTTGGGGACCGGTTCTGTAGCACCAACCCCTGAAAGAAATCATACAGGTATTTTGTTTACTTATAAAGACGAAAACATCCTTATTGATTGCGGGGAGAATATTCAAAGGCAGTTTAAGATAGCAGGTTTAAATGCATTCAAATTGACAAGAATTTTTTTGACACATTGGCATGGAGACCATGTCCTTGGTTTGGGAGGTTTATTACAATCTCTAGCCTTGGGAAAATATTCTAAAACTTTAGAGATATACGGACCAAGAGGAACGAAAAAATTCATGAAAAATCTTTTAAACATGTTTATTTTCGTAGATAAAATAAATATGAAAGTTATAGAAATAGAAAAAGAAGGGAATTTTTTAGAAACAAAGGATTTAATCTTCAAATGCAAAAAACTTGTGCATTCAACTTTTTCTTTAGGATATTCTGTAATTGAAAAAGATAAATTAAGAATTTCCAAGGAATTTTTAAATAAGAATAAAATTAAAGAGTCTCAAGAATTGGGAAAACTTGTTGAAGGGAAGGATATTAAAATAAATGGAAAAATTATAAGAGCAAAAGATGCAACATTCCTGGAAAAAGGAAGAAAAATAACTATAATATTAGATACGGGTTATATGTTAAATATATCCAAATTTGCAGAGAATTCTGATTTACTTATTACAGAATGTTCTTTTTGCGATGAATCGAAAGAGAAAGCAAAAGAATGTTTTCATCTGACTGCAAAGCAAGCAGCAGAAATAGCAAAAAATTCCAGATCAACATCATTAATATTAACTCATATCGGGCAAAGATACCAAAAACACATTAATTTTATTTCCGAGGAAGCAAAAAAAATATTCAAAAACACAAAAATCGCAGAAGATTTTATGGAAATTTTGTTATAAAACATATAGAAAACATTAAAAATATCTCAAACCTTTAATACTTATAAAAAAGAGGGTGAAATGTCTCCAAGAGTAGAAGTAAAACAGACAGGTAAATTCAAACGATACATTATTACCGGAGCTGCAGTCGGTGCCATAATTGGAGCTGTTTACTGGATTATTAATTTCTTGCTGGGCGGTTCTTTTACAGCAAATTTCGGATATATCTTAATTTTTATGATTATTTTTGTAACTGGCGGTATAGTTCTTGGAGCTTTATTTGCAATACCTAAATTTGGAAAATTTTTGAAAATTCTCATTGTTATCGCGATATTTATTTTATTATTATTGGGTGTTTATTCAACAGCAAAGAGCGGAGCTTTAAAAAATGCTTTCAGAACAATTCCGGATTTGCCGTTTATGAGATGGTGGAAAGAAGGAATTGTTTGCTGTATTAACAATGAAGATTGTTGTACTTGGAATACAATGTGGAAAAAACCAAAAGTTGAATCTTCCAAGGAAATTATTGAGGTTTCAGTCAAATTTCCATCAAGAAATTTATATCCGGTTTCGGAGCAATTAGAAGTTCTTGTTCAATTGGAAGTTAAAAATAATATTTTAGATGAACTTACAATAGAACCAGTATGCTATCTTGATGATAAGGAAATAAAAACTAAATTAGGAAGCGGTTCTCATGGTACTGGTTATATATTTTACAAACAAGAAGAATCCAAAATAGTTTCATTCTATTGTATAGAAAAAGATATTTCCGAAGGAAGAACAAGGTCTGAATTAAAAGTTGTATTGAAAAGAAAAGCAATTTCCAATACAAATCTGGAATTTCTGATTGCAAATGAAGAAAGAGAAGGTTGGGGACAGGCAACATCAGTTATGCAGAATTATGCTCCATATGACTTGGCTTTAGTTATTCCAGAAACTCAGCCGTTAATTCCGGGAGAGCACGACTTGTTGATTAACTTTGGACAAAATGATGAAGATATCATAATCTCTAAATTAGACATTATGAAAGTTTATACAGACAGTGAATTATTATCTATAGAATGCAAAAATTTCTATCCTTTATTAAATGAAGTGATTATTGAAGATTTATCAAGGGAAATTTTGCAGGAGTATAATTATTATGAAGATTCAGATATGGATAAATTTGAATTTGAATGCAAATTAATCGTTAATGATGCTCCTGATGAACCAACCAAAACTTTTATTGGTGCACAGGCAACTTACGAAGTAGAATCATTTTATGATACCTTTGTAGATATAATAAAAAAATAAAATGAAATCAAAAAATTCTTCACAAGTTCAGAATTTTTGGTCCAGAAAATTTCAGAGAAATTTTCTTGGAACAGAAAAAATAATAACAATTTTATTTTTACTAGTTTTAACTGTGTTCATCAGCGGATATTCCGGATGTGATTTTTCAACGCTCCAGTCAGATATTCAAGGAGGAAATTTTAATCTTTTCGGAACAACATCAAATACAGCAGAAAAAACAGGTCTTGATTTTGATATAGACAGAAGTTATATGCCGACAACAATTTATACAGGACAGCCATTTAATATTGTTGTAAATCTAGAAAATTATGACTTGGAACTAAATTACGGAACTGTTTGCGTTAGTGATAATATCGACGATAGTTTTTCAGGTGCTGTTGAAACCTGCAAAAGATTTTTTATATCTGAAGCAACAGAAACAATATCAGAGAAAAAGGGAATATTTGGAAAAGAGCAAAAAGAAATTACTCCTGGAAAGACGTCTATCGCCTTTCCTTCCTCCGAGGAATCATTTTCCTACAGGGATTTAAGATACGGACAAAGTTCTTTTCCAGGAAAAATAATTGTCAAGCTTGATTATACCGTAAACTCCCAGATAACTGCTCCAATAAAAGTTTCTTCGATTGGGGATGAATTACAACAACAGCCGATTGTCACACAAAATCCAGCTCCTTTACAATTATCCATCTCAAAAAAGGTTGATAATTATTACTCAAACAAAAGAATAAGATTGGATATTACAATTAAAAAAATAGCAAACTATAAAATATTCAGTCCGGATTTTGCTGATGAAAAGAAAATATTCTTTTCAGCGAATATTCCTTCGAAATCAGTAACATGCAGAACTCAAGGTTATGGTTCTACTGAGGATTATGATATATACAAACAAACAAATGAATTCCAGACGGCATTATTGGATTTTGACAACGAAAAGCTTATAAAATGCGAGAGCGTTGTTTCCCTAGGAAAAGAAGAGGTAGTGGATTACCCTCTAATGATTGATCTAAGATACGGAGTAAGAATAGAAAAAGAGTATGGTTTCAGTATACTATCTCAACAATAATCAAAAAATAAAATGACCAAAAAAATAAATTTAAGTTATTTATTTGTTATTTTAGCAATAGCATCTATATTAGTAATTGGAGCTTCAGTTCCTGGATGTCAAACTACAAAAAAAACAGCAACATTCGACACATTAGCTTTAAGTTTTTCGTTTATTCCCGATGCACCACCTGAACAAGTAGAAGTTCAAAGTGCTTTCCCAATTTATATTGAGGTAAAAAATTTCGGAGGTTATGATGTTATGCCTGGAAAAGCAGAGTTTTATTTAAGTGGAATTGGAAATTCGTTAACTTCAGTTTCAAAAAAAGAAACTAACAAAAATATCTTGGAAAAAAAGACAGATATTTCGTTGGGAGGGACTGAAAGAATAACCTTTGCAAAGACAGCAATATCTAGCTTGCCACTGCAATCTCCTTTCCCTTTATCTTTAGTTTTGACAGGATGTTATGATTATCAGACAATAATGCAGACAGATGTCTGTGTTGGAAAAAAATCTAATGAAATATGTGATTTGGCTGGAGAGAAGATAGAATCCAATCAGTCAACAGCTGCTCCAATACAAATAACAAGTTTGAAAGAACAATTAATAGGAAATAAATTGCAGATAATCTTTTTGATAAGTAATAAAGCAACAGGAGAAGTTTATAGCCCTGATTCAAGTTGTGATAAGATACAAGCCGGAGATATTGATGAAAAATTAAATCAGAATAATTTATGGTTAACAATAGAGACAGATCCTGGTTTTGTCTGTGAATTAAAATCGAAAAATGTTCCTTACAGTTCAATAAAAACAACAGATGGTCGGGGAGCTGTAGGAGCTATTCTCTGTGAAAAAGATGTTTTAAGTGAAGAAACACATGTTGCCCCATTGAAAGTAACAATGCATTACAAATATAAACAAAGTTCAACAAAACAGATAATGTTGTTGCCAATGGGATAATAGAACTAACTTTAATAACATTTTTAAATGACCTTCTTATTCCTTTGAAATAGTTTAATCCAACTCTAAAAGGATAAAAGGAGGAAAAAATGAAAATATGGCCATTCCAGACCCCAGCTCAAAAAGCCAGAAAAACTTCTATAATTAGATATGGACTGAAAGGTAAATCTCCCCAGGGACTCAAGAAGATATCTAATGCAAATAGAATACCCGTAACTAAACCTTTTTTTGAAAATAAGCGATTAGGGATTAGTTATAAATCTAAAAAAACAGCACCTTCAGAGACTATATTTAGTCTGGGTTCCAAGATGGATGTAGAAGTTTGTAAAAGAAGAAATCTTGGGAGAGGTAATTATTTAGAAGGAGGTATAAGTTCCTTAAAAGGGATATATTCCAAAATTGGAAATAAAAATAGAAGTGTAAAAATTAGTGGAGATCTAAAAAGAAAGAAGTATAGGTTGAATTTAGAGTGACAACTAATAAACTCATACAAATCTTTAAAAGTAATTGATGTTTTATTTTGAATTAATGAAGATTTTGCATTGAGATGCGAACTAATTTGCAATTTAAATAACAATTAACTCAAAAATGAAAATCTATGCCGATATGCATGTTCATAGCAAATATAGTCAGGCAACTTCTTTGAATTTAACACTAGAAAATCTGGAAAAATATGCAAAAATAAAAGGGATTACTTTGTTGGGAACAGGCGATTTTACACATCCGAAATGGATACAAGAAATTAAAGAGAATTTAACTGAAGAAAATGGAATATTATTCACAAAAAATAAATTTCCATTTGTTTTGCAGACAGAAATATCATTGATGTATTCTAAAAACGGAAAAGGAAGAAGGATTCATCATCTTGTTCTTGCTCCATCTTTGGATGTTGTTGAACAAATTACACAATATCTGTTAAAACACGGGAGAGTTGATTATGACGGAAGACCGATATTCAAAATTGACAGCGAGCAGTTTGTCTCAGATTTAAAAAATATTTCTTCTGATATTGAAATAATACCTGCCCATGCATGGACCCCATGGTTTGGTATTTTCGGTAGCAATTCCGGATTTGATTCATTAAAGGAATGTTTTGGAAATGAAACAAAAAATATTCATGCTATAGAAACAGGAATGTCTTCTTCTCCCGACATGAACTGGCGTATCAAAGAGTTGGATGACAAACAAATTATTTCTTTTTCTGATTTGCATTCTTTTTGGCCTTGGAGATTAGGCAGAGAAGCAACAATCTTTGATTTTAAAGAATTAAATTATAAAAACTTGATAAAAGCAATAAGAACAGGAGAAAATTTTATAGGAACAATTGAAACCGATCCTAATTATGGAAAATACCATTATGACGGGCATAGATTATGCAATTTTTCCTGCAGTCCAAAAGAATCAAAAAAACTTAATGGTATATGCCCTATATGTAAAAAACCCTTGACAATCGGAGTTGAATACAGGGTTGAACAGTTAGCTTCATTCCCATTAGGAAGAAAATCTCCGATTGCAAAACCATTTTTTAAGGTTCTCCCATTACATGAACTAATCTCTTCTTACAAACAATTAGCTATATCAACAAAAACAGTCCAGGACATTTATAATAAATTTATAGAAAGATTTGGAAATGAAATAAATATTCTACTTAATGCCGAGGAAAAAGAATTAATGAAGATAGATGAGAAAATCTCTAATTTAATAATGCAAAACAGAGTTGGAAAAATAAAAGTCAAGCCAGGTTATGACGGAATTTATGGAAAGGCTGTTATTGATGTTGAAGAAAAACAAAAGAGATTATTTTAATACAGTTATTTTTCTTGTGTTGAATACTGATTTATCATCTTTCAAGAAATAAACTCCTGAGGATACATTTGCATCCCAATTGAAAATTCCATATCCATTGAATGGGCCTAAACTTTGGATATATCTTCCATCAGCACCATAAACATTAAATGTAATCGGTTGCTGAACATTATAACTAAATTTGAAAACACCTCCAATTGATGGTGTTATATCAAATCTAATTTTGTCAACTGGACTATCATTAACAGCACCACTTCCATCATAAACGTAAAATGTATCTCTTAATGTATCGTTTGATGTTAAACTGTCCAAATCAGGATGATATAATAAAGCTTCGTAAAAACCATTCTGGCTTAAGCTTAATGCAGAATGAACAATATTCCTTGTTTCATCCGGAGAAATCCAAGGCATTAAAACCTGACTTGCATAAGCGTCAGCTCCTGTTGTTATTTGTTTTATTCTTAAGACTGAAGATGTTGAAAATGGATTTGTGCTTGATGCATCTAAATAATGTGAACCTATTGGGAAAACAGTTGAATCTGCCTGTAATGAATCAGGAATTCCAGTTAAACTTAAAGCCATCAAATCAACATATGGTTTTCTTACAACATGAAGCATCGTGCTGAAAGTGTCGTTAACAGGAACATCATCGTCCAACAGAGTAATTTCCTCCAATCTAAACCAACCAGTATCTTGTGGAACATAATCTCCAAAATCAAGATTATCTATTTGACCTGGGATTGATGCCCAATTTCTAAATTTGGTATTGACATTATTACCATTATTATCATAAACATTATAAGCAACTTGGTCAGCTTCGTTAAAATCTCCAAGATTACCAACAGTTCCTATTTGGTCTAATGTGTCACCTAAAATTAAACTGTCTGGAGCAGTTATTCCCAAGGAAGCCCAGTCATGAACTGGAGTTGTTGTTGTGTCTAGCTGAACATTAATCCATACTCTTGCAGTATCATTTTGTGGAATTTCATCAAGAGGATAATTTGCAATCCCTAAGATTTCGTGTTGACCTGTTCTTGTCCATGTGTAGTTTGCGAAATTTTGCCATAATGTTTGTGAAGAAAACATAAAAGGAATCATTTGGATGTTATTGTATAATGTATCTCCAGTTGGTGTGTGAACAACTATCATTTCAACTGGAATATTGAATGCATCATTTCCATTATTTCTATATCTTGTCTGCATTCCAACAGTTTGATTTTCCATGTAAGGTTCAGTAACAGCTACTTGTAATGCTTCAATATCTCTTGTAACTAACCCTTCCAAATCAGTCGCATCACAATAATAATTACTTCCATAATAATTTCCAAACCATTCTAATGTCTGTAAATTATAACCAAATTGTGTAATCAGAGGATTTCCCCAAGCAGAAGGCCAATCATCTGAAATATTTCCCGTTAATAAAGACCAATTTCCAATATTTGGTCTTGATCTTTCAATCCAATAAGTAGAATCTGTATTTTGTGGTTGCTCAACATTTGGATTTCTCGAATAATAAATAAGTTGTCTTCCAAATTCATCTTTAACAAAAACATTTTCAACATAGCCGTTATTTTGTAAATTAGATAATAATCGTTGAACCTCTAAATTTTCTATATCAAAAACTCTTGTTGGAATCTCTAAATATTGATAAAGAGTTGTGTGCCATCTGTCACCATGAGCTAATAATTCAACACCATTTGAAGGCAATGCTGGTGATGGTAAAACGGAATTTTGTCCCGAATTTGCACTTAATAATAATGATAAATTTGAAGCGTGCATCCCACCAGAATGAAAACCATCATAATGATAATCATCATCATGTCTGTCTGCCCAATGATTGCCATTTTCATTATACTGAACCCATCCAGCCCAATTTTGTTCATGACTAGCATCTCTCACTAAATTTGTAATTGCTTGTCCTTGGAGTTTTGGTGCAAAAAATAATGCTGCTCCAACTATAAGTCCAAGTGCCCAATACTTTACACTAGAAACTGAATTTCCGTTAGCCATTGTATTTTTTCAGTAAATGCTTATTTATAAATCTTTCGTTTATGTTACCACTCTAGAATTTCTATAGTATAGAAAAGTTTATAAAGTTCAAATAAAATAGAAAACTATGGCTAATGGAAAAATTAATCCTCATGCATTAACAGCTTTACTTCTTAGCGCAGTTGTTATCGCTTTGTTAATTGTATTAGTTGGCTTGGTATTTTCTTTGTTTATTCCAATGGCAAAACAAAAAACCTGCGAATGTAATTGTAATATTAATATTCCAATTTATGATAAGTTTATAATAGAAAGTGATTATGATAATGAATTGCCAGCATCAGCATATACATGGCCAAGAGGAGAACAGCAAACATCATCAACATCAAGAGGAAGAACAAATTTGATACCTATAACACCAACACCAGAACCACCCTCAACAAGATTACCTCCACCAGAATCACCTCAAACTTCTAATACTTTACCATCACCTTAACTTTCTACTTCTCCAATAATTTCTCCCCTGCCATTATTCTTCTTTAAAACTTCCATCAAAAATTCTGCAGCTTCTCGCAATTCCTTGGAACCTTTTTTTACGTCCTTTGTTTCCTTAACAAGAAAATATTTTGGAGCGCTTTCATAAACAACTAAAATATCATATTTCTTTTTAGTCTCTTTTATAGAATTTACAATCCTATTTATCCCATCGGAATCGTTGCTTTTTAAAGAAACTTTTAATTTTAACTTGTATTTTTTAATTTTTATCCTTTCTTTGACTAATCTTATTAAATTTTTAAGTTCTTCATTGCTAAAATTATATTTTGAACCAATTTTTTTATCTTCAATCAATTTTTGCAGGAATATAGACAAAAATTTATAATCTCCTCTTATCTCCTCAACAATTTGATTTAGTTTTAACTCATCTTTAACTAAAATCTTTAATATGGCTATAGCATTATTTTCTCTCTGTGATTCTTCCAAAACTCTTTTTTTAGTCTTGCTGTTAACTCTCCTCAAGGAAAGATCTATATGACCGCTGTCTTTATTAATTCTTAGAACAAGGCAGACTATTTTCTTGTTTGGAATAACGTAATCTCTTATATTCCTTATCCTCCCAGGAGCCACCTCACTGAAATTAATGACTCCCTCAAGATTATAACTGTCTATGTTACAAAAAACACTTGTTCCGATAATATTTTTTATAGTGCACAAAACTGCTTCTTCTTCCTCCGGAAATTTTTTATCAACCATTTTATAATTATCTTGGTAAATTTATTGTAAAACCTCTAAAACTTTTGCTCTGACCTTAACTTTTCCACTGCTGCATTTAGCCAAAACTTTTTTACAAGATAAGCATTTTACAGGTGTAGATGCTTTCCCAAATATAACCTGTTCATGATTACATGAAGGACATCTTATTCTTACAAATTTACTAGATGTTTTTCTTATTTCTTTATTTGAATTCGTCATAGAGTTAGAAAGAAAACTGGTTTTTTAAATTTAATTGCTCAAATCTTGATAGTCATTCCATACAATTTCAATTCTTTCTCCAGTAATTCTAAAAATAATCCCTCTTTATCTGGATTAACCAAGCAACCAGCAGCATTATCATGCCCGCCGACTTCAGCATCGACCATAATAGCTATCTCCGATAAAAATTCTTTAAGATTAATTTTTTTTACATTTCCCGAAACTCTTGAAGAAACTTTTATTTTTCCATCTTCACGATAAGCCAAACCAACTATAATGGTTCCGGTTGGATAGACAAAACTCGAGGCTATTATGCTGGTTATAGTCCCGATTATAGTGTCTGGAATTTCCTCTTTAGCATTGATTATTACATATCCATCGCCTTCAAACTTTTCATTATTATTAACCCAATTTAGACTTTTAACTATTTTATATCTGTAACTATTATAAATTTCTTCTGCCTTGACCATAGCTTTTTTATCTCCAAGACAAAAAGCAACAGCAATTGCACCATAACCCAATCTTCCGCAAGCATTTATTAAAGATGATAATTCTCGGGCATCTTCCTGCTTGCCAAAAAATTTAATCAGAAAAATATTACTAATTATATCTTCCGAATCCTTTTTATCTGCTCTTCTAAGTATTATTGCAGTTATTAATCTGGATAATTCCTCCTTTGTTAAATCTAAAATTGTTTTAAATTTATTATTATACTTAATATCAATACCTGCTTCTTTTAACAAATCCAAAGCACCTTCACTTGAACCAGTAACTCCGGGAATGTAAACAGTTGAGGACAATTCCAAAGATTTGTGTATTGGCCTGTTTGATGCAAATAAAGGCAAACCTTTTTTTATTATAGTGTTGCTGTTTGTAGCATCCTTTAATATATTATATTTTATTTTATTTATCTCTTTATCCAGTAAATCTCCAACCAGTCCAAGGATAGACAAATCGGATAAATCCTTATTTCTGTCATCAACAGCTTTTGCAAAAAGATAGGTTAAACCTGAAGCGCTTATTTGTTCTTCAGAATAAATTCTTTGATTGATAAATATAATATTTTCTCCAAGTTCTTCATAGTTTTCTTCCAAATAATGATGATCAATTATCAGAACATTGGAATTAATGTTTTTTATTTGACTTAAACTCCCGGAGCCCAAATCTAAAAAAACAACAAAAGATTTTGCAGAATTTGCATTAACTTCATTAATTATATTATCTATCACATCTTTTTCCAGTTGCTTGACTATTGTTAGAGAAAATTTCTGATCTAATCTATAAAGCATTTTTGAAAAAATTGCAGCGGAACTTATTCCGTCTGTATCTAAATGAGTTATTATCTTGATAAAAACATCATTTTCCAAACTAGATAAAAATTTTTCAGATGCCTCTTTTATGTGAACTGTTAACTTGTCCATTTTTATTATAAAACTGGACTATTTAAAAGAATTTTTGTTTTAAGATTATACCCTTTCTTTCGTATATTTCCAGTCTTCAATCAAAACATTTTTCTTTTTATAATATTTACTTAATCTTCTTATCTTCGATTCTATCAATTGCAGTCCCCTTTTAGCTGATTTATCCCGCTTATTTTTTTCCAGATGTTTTTTCAGGAAATTTGCTTTTCTAATTAAATTCATCAAATCTTCTGGTTTCTCTTTTATATTTTTTATATCCAAAATTTCCATTATACTCTTTCCAATTATCTTTTTAACATTAGGGATACCATAATTATCTCTTAAAATCAAGCCAATTTTTGATTTGCTTTCCCTGTCTTTATGTAGCTGTAATACTAAATTTTCTATTTCTTCATTCTTCATAGTAATCCAGACAGGTTTTTCCTTTAATACGGGTGGATGACTTCCGCTTTTTCCTTTTCCATGTCCATGTATCGTTGCCATGTTCAAAATTCCCTAAATTTTGGAATCCAAGAAATTAAAAATTTCTAGATCCGGAAAATCTCTGATTTTCCTGGATTCAAGAATCTTTAATTCTTGTTATAATTAAGCTCAAAATTTTTACATTTAAAAAGCTTTGCGTTAAATAGCCCTGCGCGGATTCGAACCGCGGTCTCAGCCTCCAAAGGGCTGAATGTTTGGCCACTGCACCACAGGGCTATAAATGAAATAGATGAAAATAATTTATAAAATTATGCTTTAATGTTTCCCTTTATATCTTCCTCTTAATTCAACTTTTTTTAATCTTTCAAAAATTTTCTCCGGTTCATTGATGTGCTTTTTATAAGAATTCAGAATTTCTTTAAAGTAAAAATCAAAATTCTTTGAATGTTTGCTTTCTAATGCCTGTTTTAACAAATGTAGATCAACTGCCTTGTCTTCAATTTTATCTGAATGGAAACTTAAACCGAAATCAATAAAATAAAGTTGTTTCCCATCCCAAATCATGTTTGATGTTGTCAAATCATTGTGTATTATCCCTTTATTATGCAACAAAGCAAGATTTTTTCCAAAATTAAAAAGAATCTCAAGTTGTTCCTTTTTAGACATCCTATCAAGCTCTGTAGAAATCTTTTTTCCGTAGATAAAATCCATTTTTATTTCATTTTCAGTTGTCTCTTTAATTTTTGGAACTGGAATGAATTTCGAAGCTTTTTCTAAAATTCTGGCTTCATGTTTAGTTCTTAATTTGATAATTTCTTTATCAAGTTCTGGAATTCTGTAAGTTTTAGAAATTCTCTTTTTGTTTACAATATCTTTTTCCTTTTCAAGAACTGCTTCTGCTCCTTGTGCAATGATTGCCATTTTAAAATCGCATCCCCTTTCCTAATTTGCTTCCGAATTTCTTAGCAAGTTTTTTTAACTGCTTTTCATCCATCGCCATCTCTTCACCAGATATTCCGGAATTTAAAAATTCTTTAATCATTCTGTATTGTTTCAGCATTTCTCTAATCTCGTTTGTTGGAACATGACTTCCTTTGCTTATTCTCTGAATTCTTTTTGTTGCATCTTCGCTTTTGACTAATATTTCTTCAGGATATTCCTTTTCCTCTTCAGTCATACTGTCTATTGCGAATCTCCATCTCTTTAATTTTTCACCTTGGACATCCAGCAACTCCGAAGGAAGCTTAACTTTTCCCAAACCAGGAATTAAATTGGCTATGTTGCTTAATTTTCCCATGCCTCCCATGGACTTTAACTGTTCACACATATCAGTTAATGTAAATTTTCCGTCTTCCAGTCTTTTTTTTAATTTTCCCTGCGATTTTTCATCAACAGCCAGTCTTACTTTATCAAGCAAAGCATTCAAATCTCCCATACCTAAAATTCTTGAAACAAATGTCAGTGGATTATATTCTTCAATATCAGAAATTTTTTCCCCAACTCCAATAAAATAAACCTTTGCTTTGGTTTCATAACAGGAAGTTAGCGCTCCGCCACCTTTTGCTGTTCCATCTAGTCTTGTTACAATAACACCGTCGATATTGCAGGATTTCTTAAATTCTGATGCCTGTTTTTTTGCTGTCTGCCCAATATCTCCGGGAATAACTAAAATAACATTATCAGGTTTTATCTCCTTGTTTAATTCATTTATTTCTTTTATCAAATCACTATCTAGAACATCTCTCCCAGCAGTGTCAATCAAAACTAAATCATATTTTTTCAGCTCATCCTCAAATTTTTTCCAGATTTTCAATACATTTTTCTCCTTGTCAGTAAAACATGCAACTTTTGCCTTTTCAGACATCTGTTTTAATTGTTCGGAAGCTGCAGGTCTGTGAACATCCAAGCCGATGGTAGCAACTTTGTATCCTCTTTTCGAATAATAAAAAGCAAGTTTTGATATTGTTGTAGTTTTTCCGCAGCCGTACAAACCAACAAACATAATTTTATGCGGCTTTTTTTTCCTGTCAATATAAAGAACAAATTTTTCCTTACCTAAAATCTCAATAAGTTTGTCATGTATTAATTTTATCAAAATTTCTTTTTTTTCAATTCCAGGAATTTTCTCGTCAAGGGCTTCTTTTTTTATGTCATCAGTTATTTCAGATATTAAATCCAAATCAACATCAGCTTCAATCAAGGATTTTTGTATTTCTTTTACAATGTCATTAATAAGTTTTTTGTTGACAAACACAGCATCAGCTACTTTTTTCATTGCCCTGCTGAATGCTTTTCCAATTCCCTCAAACATAATTTATAGAAATAAGCGAGATTTATAAAATTAAGCAATATCACATTCATCTCTACAAATTCCTTCATCAAAATCTTTAAATCTAGAAATTAAATCATCTTCACAGATTCTGCAAGTTGTAAAAATAATCTCATTGAATTTAAACCTTCTTGGTTTAAATTCTGTTTCTCCCTTATCTGAATTATACCATAAATCATCGTTTGGCTCTCCATCAGAACCATAGCTTTTATACCAATTTTTATAACAAGATTCTTTTACAGGACTTCTTATTAAAGTAGAATAACCAACACTTCCTTCAATGAAGTGATAAGGTTTGTCTCCATTACACTTTTCATCATCTTTTCCAACAAAAACTACTATATGAGCAACATATCCATCTTTGTTATTATTTTCTCCATTACGGTCTATAGCTAAGAAATCACCCGGTTTCATATCTTCCGGTTCTATCTGTATACTGTTTGAAGCTACATATCCTGCAAGTAAATTTGCTTGGGCAGGACATATTTTTTGTATATAACCATTCTCTTCGCTTGCATCATTCTCTTTCACATCTCTGACTTCATACCAAATATTGTTTAGTGACAAAGCAGCTCTTAAATCTGTATTGTACTCCTCATTATAATTATTAATAGCCCTTGCTAAACCTTCTATTAAAGTATCCTTACAATCATAAGCTTGTCCAATAATACCTTTATCAGTTTTACTTTCTCCTTCTTTTGCTAAAACATTTGAAATATAATTTTGGTAATATGTAATAAAATTACCTGTAAACTCTTCAATATCCCCCTCATCATTTACAGTTACATATTCTACATCATAACTAATTTCTTTTTTTGTTAATTTTAAATAACCTTCTTTTTTAACATTGTTTAGATAAGGAGATGTTGGATTTTTAGCTTCTTCTTCTCTCTGTTCTTTTCTCGAATTGAATGATTGAATAACTATCAATAATTCATTTTTATTGCTTAAACTATCTTCTATTTTAGCAGTTAAAAACAAATTTCCTTTAGAATCTTTATAAGGATAAAAAACTCCTTTATCTCTTTTTAAATTAAAACCGTCGTTATTTTCAATATATACCAAACCTTCTTTTAACTGATTATTTAATTTATCTTTCTCTATATCAAAAATCTCACATTTTATAAAATCCCCTATATCATAATCTTCTTCTTTTACAGGTATTATCAAAAAATTATTTGTATTTACATAGGTATTTTTTAAATCTAAGGATTTATCCTCAATTTGTTGAATTTGTGTCGGAGTTGAAGTTATTCCTTCAAAATCAACAGATTTTCTCATCTCTTTTATTTTTTGTAAACATGGAGCATATATTAGACTATCCACCACATATTTATCTAAAAATTGATTATATATTTTTTCAGAAAAATGAGGAATTGGATTTTCTGTAGTTATATCCTTAATATTAACAGGAATTCCATTCGTATCATATTTAACAGGGTCTTCTGTTGTTGTAAACATAATAACATCTCTGTCTTTACTTATCATATTGGCTATGATATCTCCAGCTTTAACTGCCTTGACAGTTCCTTTATTGTAAGGCCAACCAAATGGTTTGAAACCTCCCCGATAAACAGTGTATAAATTATCACTGTGTTTTATAACTAACCTGCCGAAATTTTTTGGAAGTGTAGTCATAGGAACATCATAACCCCAAAAATAATCAGAATAAATTATATATCCTTCTGCTGGAGCTTTGATATCGCTCCCAGAATCAAAATAATTGTCATAGTTTAATGCTATACTTTTTTCATTACAGGAGTAAATATTCTCATTTATTTTATTAACTTTTGACAAATCCATAAATGGCCAAACTTCAAAATAACCCTCAAAATTTAAAGGTAAAATAACTTCTCTAGTGAATAATTCTATTTCTGAATCAGCTTTATATTGTATCTTTCCATTTGCAGATTTTTTGAAACTTTTTTCTAATCTTGCTCCTTTTGGAAGAACACCGATTTTAACATAAACATATTTCCCTTCATTAAGACCCCTACCACTTAATGCTATTTGAATTTCACTTTTTTCATTATCAAACTCTTCCCCGGCAAATCTACTTTGTACTTTTTCCAAATTAAATGTTTCTTCATCCTTTCCTGTAACTTCGTATAATATTTTATTGCTTTGACCACCACAACCAATAATACAATCTCCAACTTCGTTTTTATTTTCATCCCACTCGTAAATCATTATTTTAATTCTTTCTCCAACTTCGACATCATCCTTATTTATCTTTATATGCAAAAAATTATCTTCGTCAACATACGTTTCTCTTATATCTATTGTGTATGTTGTAACATCCTTGGCGTATTGTTTACATTCCCTTTTTTTATCCTCCCTTCCAGTAATATCATTTTCAAGAACTCTCGTAGTGAAATAACATAATGGATTTTTTCTATAATCCGGTTTTCTTAAAGCCCAGTTTATTTGCACAGCCTCTAAAAAAGTATAATATTCCGTCTTTTTTATTGGATTGTCTGACATAATATATTTATCATAAACAGCATTAGTTGATAATGTGTAATCCTCTGTTGCTGTTTCGTATTTAGCATTTAAATCATAAAATTTCCCAACATAAATAGTATACTTTCTGTCTGGACTATTTTCGATTATTACAATCCCTTTACTTTCTTCCTTTTCTCCATAAGAAGTTGCAAGAATTAATCTCTCTCCTTTTTTAATTTTAATCGAAGCTTTTTCATTTATCTTATCGGCAGTTCCGGCAGCTTTTTGAATTTTACCCATATCAACAGCAACTGGATTTTTGTTATAGGTATAATAAAATAAATTTTTGTTAATCTCACTGATAATATCTTTTTCTTTGACTGTTTGTCCGACTTTAACATTTGGCAAACTAACTATAGCATCTCCAACATATCCAACACCTTTACGAAATTCGGCATAATTGGATATTGATAAACCATCAAAATTTCCAATATAAACTGAATAAATACCATTTCCTTTATTTTTCACATCATTTTTATGTTCTATCACAATATATGAAATTGCCCGAGTAATCTTTTCAGAACTGTCTGATTCAAATTCAAAAGCATCTACTCCAATTTTTATTATTGTTCCATCTGCTGGAGAATAAACAACTCTTTTTCCTTCATTATTTGCAGGAACTTCCAAAACTTTTATTCCTTTATTAACATAATAATTTCCGTCATTCCATTCAATTTTAGCAGGAACTTCAGTTATCCACTGGTCAAATAACTCAGATGTTTTTTTACAGCAAACTTTAGGCATGTCCCTCCATTCATCTGTTCCAACAAAAGTAGAAGCTGTCTGTATTATCTCATAAGGATATTTCTGAAAATTATTGTAATTTTCATCCAAAACAACATTATTAATCTTAATTATATTGTTCTCTTCGCATAAAGCATAAGGCAACCATTCTCCATTATTATTTGTACATAAAGCGCTTAAATCAGTTTCAACTGTTCCTCCCTCTAATTTGCCAGCTTCCTCCAAATTCATTTCATAATCAGTTTTACAGCAAACTTGTCCTTCTTTATTTTCACCATCCTCGAAATTTTTAGGATAACCTAAAATACCACCGGCTTTACATCTGTTCACAGGAGTAAAATCAACCCAATCACCCCCAGCTTCAGAACATTTTCCTTTGAAATTTAAATATAGATATCTCGCTACAATTTCATAAGTCTCTGCAATTCCTATTTGAGAGCTGGCTTGGAAATAAGGATATAAACTCTTTTTAATAATTTCTTCATATAAAGCAACTATGTCTGAAGCTTTAATTTTCATTTCTTTTAGAGTCAAATCTCCTTTCTCGACTTCTTCTTCAAATTCTTTTCTTTTTGCATCAACAGATGTTAGATTAACTAAACTATACTCTTTACTCCAGAAACCTTCTTGTTCCAAAAAATAAAGATCTTTACTTTTTGCTTCTTCATAAGCAGCTTCTTCCAATCCCACATCATTTATAGCATCTTTTATACTTTCAGTGTCAATCCAGCATCCGATTTCCTTTACATCACAATAACCAACTTTTTTCCATCTGTCTCGATCGACACTTCCACTAGGATTGTCAGTTGAACATCTTCTGTTAATTCCAGTTCTCCATAATTCTGGATTTAAAGCATTTTCAATTTGAGTTTGCAGGTTCAAACTTATTGTTGGTATTAACGACGGTGTTCCTGAACGGCATTCACTGGAACTATCAATACTCTTATTTAATTCTAAATAAACATAATAATCTGATAATTCATTTACAGCGAAACTTGTTGAGACCTTTCCAAAATCACAATTTTCCTCGCCAGCATTTATCCTTATACATAATTTTTTGTATCCAGACGGAGCTATCAAATCTTTTTTCTCAAATTTATAACCATTGTTATCCAAATATCCAGAGTCAACTTTTATTTTTTCTTGTTGTATATAATAACCTTTGTCAGAATCAGCTTTCAAATAAATATCATAATATATTCTATCTTCTTCTCTTCCAGCATAAATCCAGTAGGTAACATGGTATGAAGATGTTGCAGGCACAGTTATTGACTGGTATGCTCTTTCATCAAACCATGCAGAATATTGCAATGGAACTTCTGGTTGCGATAAATCATTTAGTAATGATACAGCATCGGGATATCTAACTGAAATAAATTTATCACATAAATAACTCCCAGTTTCTGCTGTTGACCTTACCTTAAATGCTTTAAATGAATTTTCTCCATAATAATCTGTGAAATAATTGACTGATTGTTCTAAACTTTTGATAGAGTCGCTTAAAAATGCATACTCGCCTCCGCCATTATTTACAAATTTATCTGTTATCGCTGGAATTCCGGCTTTTAGCAATGGAGTTAACTCACTCCAGAATAACTGACAAATATAAACGCTTCTTATCTCGTCACAAATACCAACTGTCTGTCCTGTTTCCAAACTTTCTTTTAGACAATCTTGCGATGCTTTCAAAACACTTGTAAATGCATCCAAACCAGCATAAACTCCGGACATACATACAGGAACTAAAACTCCTTGACCATTTTCAAAATTCTGACTGCATAAAACCAAACTTCCGATAACTCCGCTCTGCACAACATCATTTACAGGATAACGACCACCCCAATCACATCTTGATGACGGACATATCACAGGGTCGCATAAATTATACATTATCTTGCAGTCTGTAGGTGACATCAAATCTTCGCATTGAACTGAAGTCGTCTGGACCGGAGGCTTTCCGATATTGAAATTTCCGCACGGAGTTGTTCTTATTATTCTGTCTCCTCTTTGGTAAGCTTTTGCTGCATCATTCATGCACGTAATTGCATTTTCAATTAATTTTTTTGATTCAAGTTCTGTTAAACTGCATAATGAAATACCTTTGATTGAACTTGTAGCCAAAGGAATTTCCATGCAATTATCGTCGGTTCCAGCAACATTGAACTCTGGTTTTTGATTTGGTCCTATATTGCATAAATAAAATGAGTTAATTGCACCTGAATCTTGGTAAGACTCTTGGCTGCTACCAGCATTATATGCCAACGTTGCTGCATACCATCCTTTATTTTGGTCTACAGGCATAAAAGCTACTAATCCTTTATAAGGACCGGATTCATAAAATTTAACTTCTAAATTTTCTTTTAGGAAGGGATTTTCACAATTTTTTATTTCTATTGGTTTAATATTATTCAGTCCATATTTTTTTATTATTTTTTTGTAATTAGCTTCATCAACTTTTATAACACTATTTAACACATTACCGGTATACTGTAATTCATAAACACTTCCACCGACAACAGTATAAGAACCATCATTCTTTTTTTGCAAGAAAGCCATATAACTCCCGTAATCTTTTAATCCGGATTTATCATTTTCATCAGCATTGTTGATAAAAAATGTAACATAGCAGTATAAACCACCATCAACATTGCAATTTTGTTCTTTTCCACCGAAAAACTGCTGTTCCAACAAATGCATTCTTATATTATAAACTGGAAGTCTATCATTATATTTCTCCTCGCTTAATGTTGGAATAACTAAAATATCTTCACCCAATTGTATTTTTAAGTTGCTTGTTAAATCATTAATTTCCTTTAATCCATCAATATATTCACTGTATTTGCTGAATCTTGTCACAACTTTGCTACATGCTTCGTGACATAAAATATCTTCAGAAGCCACCTGCTGTCCTGGTTTACAGCTACAATCTTGGACAAGTTCTATAATCAAAGACATTTCTGTTGCTTCTTCCTGTGTTATTAAATTTTTATCATATAATGATTCCAGATTATCAAAAACATCTTTAATTTCATCTTTTCCAACTTTTAACTCCCCGTATTCTATATCTTCATAATTTAATCCGGAAGAGTATTCATTCCCCAGTTCATCAAAATATTTTCTTTCGTCTGTTATCTTATTAAAAATACCTTTACTTGTAATAACACCCTCTTTTGCCTTTGCTGTTTTTACCAATTCATTTGCCTTCTGAAGTTTTTCCTGAACTTTATTTACTTCATTATTAATTTGCGATTCAAAATGCTGGTAACATCCAGAAACTGTCTTTACTCCTATACTTTTTTGGAAATCTGATGATTCACATTTTGCAGTCCAACCGCTGTTTCCATCCAATCCCCTCATAACTAATTTTCTTGCTCTTGCTTTTCCATTCAAATTTGTTGCAAAATTTTTTGCCCATATAACAGCAGAACCAGTTACACAAGCTTTTTTCCACATGATAACTGTTTTGTTTAATTTATCTACAATGTTCTGTAAATCTTTTGTTGTTTTATTTAGTTTATCAATCATCTCTTTTGTTTTTTCAGGGGAAATTTTAATAGCTCTTTTTTCTATCCCAATATTAATTGTAAAATTTGTTTTGGTTTCACCATCTTTAGAGAAGGGTATGATACTTACATAGGCTTCTTTTGTAATATGTGTTTCAACTAATCTTATTGTATATTCTCCGAGCATTAAAGTTTTACCATTTGTCTGGGCATATATTTCATCGTCATAATCCTCGCTTCCAGCATTTATGTTTCTAAACATAATCTCTTTTTCAGATATTTTTTTTAATATCCAATCTCCAAATTGCTCTCCAACAGCAATCATTTTTAATTCACCATTAACGTAAGCTCTTGCGTATTGTTCATAAATAGAAGGTTTTACTATATCATTTAAATAAACATAATAATCGAACTTGCCGTCATTAATAACTATTGATAATTGAGAAGCGTCATCTTCTCTTAAATTTTTTAATCTGACTGAAGCATCATTAAGAATGCTTTTTACACTATCTGAATTTGAATCTTTGTAATTATCAATTACAGACTGCAAAAATTCCTCTTCATCTCTGTATTGTGCTAACTTTTCAGCCAACTCTGCAGATTTCATTAAAGCTTCTACTCCAAAATATTTATCATTCGCATTTTCTTCATCATTCTCGAGTCCAAATTCTTTATCTTGTTCACTATAAACACTTCCTTCGTCATTTTTCTTTATATTTTTATAAGAAAGAACAACATCTTCATAATTCTTTATTGTTAACTCATAATATTTTTTTATTTCTGCTTTTAATAGAAGATTTTCCAAACCAGCTTCTGTTATCGTAACATATTCTATTCCGGCAAAATTAGGATGTTCACTTTCATCCACAATCTCAAAATGATAATTTTTATCTAAACCTTCATAAGTCTTATCAATCTTATCTTTAACTTTTCCATCTAATAAATCCTTATTTATTGTTCCAAAAGTTCTTATTATTTCTTCAACTGTGTAAACTATGTCCTGAGTTTCATCTATCTTTTCTCTATTCTCTTCTGTTTTCTGACTCACTTCCTGACTTTCTTTTCCACTTTCTTTTGTTTCTTTCCATACAAAAACAGCGAATTTTTGTCCGTCATCATAATATCCCGATGCAACAAAATAAATTTTAGAATCATCTAATTCCTCCCCCCGTGAATAAATTCCCTTCACAACTTCACCATCTTTTTTAAAACTAATCTCAACACCACTTTCTCTTTTTGCTAGAACGTAACTTTTTTTACCACAGTTTATAATAACTTCCCCACCATAATCTGTTTCAGATGGATTCACACTTGAAACCTCACAATTTGAATCTAGTATTTTATCATCTTTTCCTAAAACCAGTTCATCACCATTTACAATTAATCTTGCCTTTGTTGACGGGAAATCTATATTATCTAATCGAAGTTTAATATCCATAGCGCAGGGGTCATCACCCAGATTAAATAATTTTTCATTTTTTTTACCAACTTTTAATTTAACCTTGCCAACTTTTGAAAATGGATCTTTAGCATAAACTTCTATTGTTGCCTCATCCTCTTTTAAGTCTATTAATCTTAAATAACCTTGTCCGTTCCAGAAACTGTATTTACCATGTTGCTCTCTCCATTCCTCATCAGTTAAAATTTTCAACGGCATCTTGTTTGTATTAATTCCATAATTTCTGGTTATTGAATATTTAATATTTGCCTCAAGATGCATAGTTATGTTATCAGGCATTTGTGCTTCAACAGGCTGTTTTTTCAAAATTAAAACAACATAACCCAAATCATTCAGCATTGGAACACCTTCAATTCCAATCTTGCTTTCTTCATTTTTTATTACAGCATTTTGTATAGCTTCAACTGTTTGTTGCGGTTCTCTGCCGACAATTTCTGCAAAAGAAAATTTCAAGGCACTTCTTGGAGGATGGAATGTCTGTGCTATTATATAAGGAGATTGGTTGTAATTATTAACATTGACATCTTTTATGTAAGGAACTTCAATTAAAGGATTTACCTTCATTCCGACTAATTTACAGAAAACAGGAACATTTTGTTCTTCCAGTAAATCACTTCTTACAACAGCAGGAGTGCATCCTGTAACAGGAACTTGAATTATAAAATCCTGGTTTTGTTTACAGAATTCATCTTGTTGATCTTGAGTTATGGACATAGCTGGATAATAATATTTGGAATCTTCACCATAATAATCGAAAGCAGGAATCTCAACCTGTGTATCAGTCAGTTCAACGCTCGAATCTGGAAGTTGCACATCTGTTGTTGTTAATTCAACTGAAGAACTTTCATCTGCTGCAGCAATTTCCATTTCCTGTGTTACATCTTCAACTAATTCTGCTTCATTTACCTCTGAAAAAGTCAAAGGAATTACAATTAAAAATAAAATTATTGCTGCTAAGAAAATTCCGTAAATATTTTTATTTTTTATATTCATTTTAACTGAATTCCAAATCCAATAAACTTAAATCAATAATTGTGTAAATATCTTGTATTTGTTCTGCGGATGAAACTAATCCAATATATTCCGCCTTGACAGTAATTTTTTTCTGGGCTAAATTTTCTTCACCAATGTAAATTTCAGAAACACCGCCTCCGACAATTATATTTTCTAACTGGGAAGGAAGAGACATTTCAAAACATTCTTCTCTTGTCTGTCCAATTATACCGGCAATTCCTACTGCGGGGACATCAACACAAATTTGTGTTGTCTTATCTGTTAATTCTAAATTTCCTTTTTTGAAAACATAAGCTTTAACTTCATAAATATCTGGAATTAATTCAATTTCTTTTTGTTCAGGATAAAATACTGTTGTTTTATAATTTTCAGAGATGAAAGATATTATAGCTTCTTCATCATCTTTTAAGATTCTTTCTTTGCCATCTTCAAAAACTTTTATTTCGAAATCTAATTTATTCAACTTCATTAAAACCAAATTCGTTGAGAATGCAGAATCTGAAGACAATTGTATTTTTCTCTGCATATAACCATCTTTTTCTGCAATTAAAAATCCGTTTACACATTTAGGGAATAGAGCATTGAGAGAAGCTTTATTGTTCTCCAGAACTGTTTCTCCGATATTACAGATTGAACTTATGCATTTGTATCTTATCTTTACATTTTCCAGTGGATTTCCTATTTCATCATAAGTGTTCACAATTCCTTCCTGATTTTTATAGTGGCAAATCTCATTTTCAATTACTTCAACTTCACCAACATTTGCTTTTTTAGGAACACTTTTATCTATTGAAACAATAACTGGGAATTGGAACATCTCGCCTTTTTCATTTGTAATTTGTATTAAAACAGGGAAATGAGCATCATAAACAAAATGATATGGCACAATACAAAAGCCCAGCGCTTTAAATTCTTCCTGTAACCCGATTGCTTCTGCAACCATAATCCCGTTGTCAGAAGGCCAAACTTCAAAATTCATAGGCCAAGAAGATGAATAAACAAAATTTATGTTTTTATTTGTGATATCTTCATCCAATCTTGTAACAAAATATTTATTTTCAAATTTAGATAATGAGTAATAATTTCCGAGTAATTTTATAAAAGGGATATTAGCTTCTAATGCTTGCTTGAAATTTTTTTTAACATCCTCTACATTCCATGTTAAATCTTTGCAGCTTATCTCCACATCATTGTTTGGTAAATATAAAACCAAAACATCTCTCGTGTAATTTTCCAAAAACAAACTATTTTTCTCTTTGGAATAAATTTTATTTGCTAATTCATAGGAAGAGCCCAAACCAGAATCTATGGCCACCGAATGAAAATTAACTTTTCTTGTCTCATCTCCAACCGAAATTTCTATAGGATATCTGATTGCAAGATTAATTTTATTGTCTAATATTTCAGTTTTGACTTCAGCTTTTTTTGTCTTATCGTAATTTATAACAAAACCTTTATTTGATAATTCATCAAATGAACATAATTTTACTTTTTCAGCCAGATAATTATTGATTTGCTTTTCCATCGATTCTATTGTAGGTATTTGTTCTTTCTCCAAATTGTTTCCTGATAGATAATACCAGTATGGGATTTCAAAACCTTGGAAATCGAGATAATTTCCGAAAGGTCTGTCCTCCGAACCTTCATCGTATGCCGGCAATTCGATATAACCACCACTTAAAGAAATAATTCCAATGGCCTGTTCAGCATAACTTTTTATACATTCAACAAAATAATTTTCTGCAGGCTGTAATTCATTTGGTAATTTCACTATTTTCTGTTGTGATGTGATAAGATAAACAGTTCCGGCTACTGCTCCAGCAATAAGAATAGCTATTATCACAAATAACGCAATTTGACCTCTTTTCCTTAAAAATCCTATCGGATTTTTTGGACCAGAAATTTCTTTAAATTTCTTGGTGTTCATTTTCCCCTCTTTTTTAGATATTCCTCCAGCATTTTTTCAATTAATTTTGAAGAATTAATACATTCTTTCTCTATATATCTTTTCCAGTCTTCTAAGATCTGTTTGTCAATAGTCACACTCATTACTTTTTTGCCCATTTTTCTATATTATTTATAATATAATTATTATTTACTAATCAAATAATATAATTATTATTTATATTATTGAATATATAAATGTATTGTTTTACATCAAAATCCTAAACCGAAACCTTTATAAATATGTAATTACTTTTTAATAGTAACTAAAATCATATTTTATAAATAAAAAGAAAATGGAAAAACAAAAAGAAATAGAATATAACAAATATGGATTTCCAACAAAATTGGCAAATACAGAAAAAAAGCCAGACGAAATAAGAGCTTTAGAGCTAAAAGTCCTAAATTCTGGGGTGCCTAAAGAACCAGCAGAAGCTTCTGCTGATTATGAGGTTTAAAATGGAAAAATCTGAAAAAAGATATGATGGAAAATTAAACCCAGAAATAGTTGTAGACAGAGATATATACCGAAAAAGCCCAATGTTGGAAGCTTTAGAAGCTTTAACAAAAGAGGAAAAGGAAGTTAGAGAAAGTTTAAGAGCGTAGGCTTTATACAATATATTTAGTACATTAGATTCCTTAATTTAACTTTTTAATTTAAAATGCTGACAAAACAAACTTATTCACAGAGAGAATCAACTTTTGAGAGAAATATGACTATATTACAAATAATAACAGAATTTTCTTTAAAAAAATATTTAGAACATGCTGAAATTGCCAGAGAAAACTTCGAAACTTATAGTATCATGCCCGAAACTGAAAAAGAAGTAAGAGAAGCTGCTAAAGAATTGCTTAAACTTAAAATTGCTGTAGATGAGAGAGGAATTTATGCGGAAATTGCAGGAACAAATCAACAAATCAGGGAATTTAGAAAAGAACTGCCGGATGAAAAACTTCAGGAAATTATTGATGAAGAATTTTCAAAATATCCTGAATTCAGAAAAGAGATAGTTAGTAGATTATACCCTCTACCTTTTTAATTCTTCAAAAACTATTTAAATTTTCGAATTCTTTATTTATTATGGGATTGAAGATAGCTGATATAATACCTAAAAAGGAAATTCAAATTAAGGATCTTGCCGGTAAAAAAATAGCTATTGATTCTTTCAACGCAATGTATCAGTTCTTGTCTAATATAAGACAATTAGATGGAACTCCGTTGCAGGATTCAAAAGGAAATGTCACATCCCATCTATCTGGTTTTTTTTATAGGACAATAAATCTTTTGAATGAGGGCATAAAGCCGATTTTTGTTTTTGACGGAAAACCTCCGGAATTAAAAGAGAAAGAAAGGGAGTCGCGTTTTAAGAAAAAAGAAGAGGCAAAACAAAAATACGAAATCGCAAAAGAAAAAGGTGATGTTTATGAAATGGGAAAATATGCGAAACAAACAATCAAGATAACAGACGAGATGGTAAAAGAAATCAAAGAGCTTTTGCAGTATATGGGTTTGCCGGTTATTCAAGCCACAGGCGAGGGAGAAGCACAGGCAGCTTACATTGTTCTGAAAGGAGATGCTTATGCAACAGTTTCACAGGACTATGATTCTTTATTGTTCGGCTCAACAAGATTAATCCAGAATTTAACTTTGTCAAGAAAAAAGAAACTACCGACGGGAAGTTATGTTCCTGTTTCAATAGAACTGATTGAATTTGAAAATGTTTTAAATAATCTAGATTTGGATAAAGAACAACTGATTTGCTTGGGAATTTTAGTAGGAACTGACTACAATCCAGGGGGTATAAAAGGATTGGGCCAGAAAAGAGCCCTCGAATTTGTAAAAAAATATAAAAGACCTGTTCTGATTTTCGAGGCCGTTGAAAACCTGGCTCAGGAAAAAAACCTGGAAATTGATTTCGAATGGCAGGAAATTTTCGAGGAATTTAACAGGCCGAATATAAAAAAGGATTACAAAATAGAATTTAAGGATGTAGACAAGGAAAAAGTAAAAAAATTGCTCTGCAAAAAACATGAATTTTCCGAGAACAGGATTGATTCTGCATTTGAAAAATTAGAAAAACAAAAAGAAAAACTTTCCCAGCAGGATTTAAAAAAGTTTTTTTAACTACCAGACATTTCTGCTCATTGCCGAAAATAAAGCTAAAAGTCCTATTATTATTGTTCCAACCGGAATTATTATGTTTATATACGGAATTAAATTTATATATGGTATATCTATGTTAAAATTTATCAGCAATGGGATACTCCCAAATATTATTGAAAGTATTCCAATGATAAACAAAATTGGTTTTGACCTCATTTGACCCTCTTTTTATATATTTTATTGAATTTTGAAATTTATAAAGTTTTATATCAAACCTCTTGACCTTAAATTTGCTTCAATATTCTCTGGACTCTGACCTCCCGGAACACCTCCACCCATAGAATTTAATCTGTCTCTAACACCTTTCATTAACTGAATTGCATGTCTTCTGTATGAATTTCCAGCAGCAGTTCTTGGCATATTATTTAATTTGAATTTATAATTATTATACATATTTTGCAAATCTCTTGCTGTTCTTACTCTTTGCTGTGCTTGCTGTTGTCCTCCACCTCCAGATCCACCTCCTCCACCATCTCTCGGCAGTTTTGGTCCTTTTGGAATTGAATAGAATTGATGTCCGCCTCTGAATATTCTTCTTAAAAACCAAACTAAAAGCCATATTAAAAAAGTAACTATCGCAACCCAACCGATAAAAGTGATTATTGTATGGATAATTCCCAAAACTCTTTTGTCAGCCGATGAAACAAAAATTGAGTATAAAATAAAACCTACTATGAAAACTATGGTAACAAGCAAAAATCCCCTCCCCATTCTTTTTACTATAAACAATAAAAAGACAACTATTATTGCAGCGACGAAAACTAATGCCCAGGTTCCAAGCAATGGCAAAACAGCTCCGTATTTTAAAATCACAGCAGCTGTTGCTCCGACTGCAATTAAAATTGTTAATATAATTCCTACTCTTCGATTATGCCTAAAAATTAAAAAACCAAATACATAACCCGAAACTAATGCTACAATCAAAAAAATTATAATAGCATTCCAGACTATACTGTGTGTAAAATCATAGAGCCAGATTGGTAAATCTCCAATTAAAGATTCTGCTTTAACGAAATTGATAATTAATAATATAAATGTGAATAGAATTGCTATCAAACCTCTTTTTCTTAGCATTGTAAGAATAAACTTTTGAAGTTTAAAAATATTAGTGTTTCTCTTTTTATTATATTTATAGAATAGTAGTTTTTTAGGATAAAGCGTAGATAATCTCCTTTTCTTTCGACTTCCTAGAGCATTTCTTTTTGGAAAAGCCGAAGAAATTATAAAATTTCTAGGCCCAGAAATTCTCTAGAATTTCTTGGGAAAGGCTGTAGATGGGCCTGCCAGGATTCGAACCTGGGATCTCCTCCATTTTGACCTCGGAGTTTCTCTTTCCAATGAAAATCCACACGATTTTCAGTGGCATTGAAACTGCCAACAGTTTCTCTGCTAAAAGAAACTGTAGTCGTCAAAGAGGCGTCGTAACCAACTGGACTACAAGCCCTCTCAAATGATGAAAATTGTTTAAATTTTCAGCATACCAAAATAGAAAACTGCAGTTTTCTATTTTTAGTATTAAAATAAAAGAAATTATTTAAAGATTATGTTTTTAATTTCTCAATTGTTTTTTGGATAACTTTTTCCGGGTCACCTTCGCCTTTGATTTTTATCAAAATTCCTTTATCTTCGTAAAATTTTTCCAACGGTGCGGTTTTTTCTTCGTATTCTTTTAATCTTTTTTTTATACTTTCTGGTTCATCATCCTTTCTTCTTATTAATTTTTCATTGTCATTGTCGCAATAACCTGCTTTTTTCGGAGGCATTGTCAAAACATTATAAACTGCTTTGCATTTCGGGCAAATCAATCTTGAAGATAATCTTTGAACAATTATTTTTTCAGATGCAAAATAATAAACAACTTTGTTTACTTTTATCAAACTCTCGAGAATTTCAGCCTGGTTGATTGTTCTCGGATAACCATCCAAAATAATCCCTTCTTTTAATTTTGAATTGTTTAAATAATTTTTCAAAATGTTTGTTATATCCTCATCAGTCAGCAAATATCCTTTTTCTATTGTCTCTTTAATCTTTTTTCCGAATGCAGTTTTTTTCTTAGCTTCTTCCCTGACAATATTTCCCATGACGACAATTTTTAAATTTAGAATCTTGGCTATTTTTTCTCCGTAAGTCCCTTTTCCTACCCCTGGAGCTCCGAGCAAAATAATGTTATTCATAATCTAAATTAAGAAACTATCTTTAAAAATATTCCTAAACTTCCTCTTCATCATCATCGTCTTTATGCAATTCTTCAACTTCTTCCTGCAATTCTTCCAATGTTCTGCCGCTTATAGTTTTCTGCCAAGCCATCTTTTTTCTTTTCCAAGAAAATTCTTTTGAATTTCTTGGTTTTGGAAGCTATTATTAGAATAATGATATTTAAAAAGATTTCGACGGAAAGCCAGCGAAAATCTTTCAGATTTTCTAGGTATTTGAAATTTTTATAAATTTCAAAGCCTCTAGAGGCCCTAAAAAATATCTTCGATATTTTTGGGGTCCCAAAATTTCTTAAGAAATTTTTAGGAGATTTGAACCCACGTGTTCAAATCCCAAAAGCCTCTAGAGGGATTTGAACCCCCGACCTACGGTTATCTTGGACGAAATCTTTGATTTCGACTTACAAAACCGCCGCTCTAGCCACTGAGCTATAGAGGCATATTCTATAAAAACTTAAGAAATAATGGTTTAAAAGTTTATTCTTTTTTGGGTTTTTTAGTCTTTTTCTCTTTCTTCTCTTCGGTGTTTTCTTTTTTCTTTCTTGTTTTTTTCTCTTTCTTCTCTTCAACTTTCTCTTCAATCTTCTCTTCAGTTTCTTCTATTTTCTCGTCTTCAACTTCATCTTCACTTTCTTTTATTTTTTCAACACTAATTTTTTCTTTCTTTTCTGTTTTTTCCTCAAAATTTTCAACTTTTTTATTAAGAACTTCAATGTTTCGAATATCACAGAATGCCAATGGATAGGTTTTTCTTAATTTTTTATTCATAATTCTTTGCAGTTCCAATGAAATTATTAATCTGAAAACCTCTTCCCTCGTTTTTTCCCTTAAAAGTTTTTCCACAAAACTTTTAGCATTTTCCCTTAAACTTTTTCTTACACTTCTGTGAACTTTTTTTCTCGTCAACAAAAAAGGTTTTATTCGCAAATAAGCATCTTTTACTTTGACAACAAAAGAATCTTCAACATAAGATGTTCCTTTTCTTACAGAACGCTTGATGTAAAAAGGAAGAATTTTCAATGATTCAAACTTGGCAATATAATTGCTTCCGGATTTGCCTACAACTAATTTTGCCTCAGAGCTTTTTCCTTTCAAATATCTTGTAAGATCAAAATTTATTTTCTTTCCCAACTCATTCTCTAAATTCTCGCTGTAAATCTGGATAATTGGCTTATTGAAAACTTCAACATTCAATGCATGAAATTTTTTCTTAGCCATGCTAAAAAACCTCCGATGGTTTTTGGCATGTTAAAAATTTGATAATTTTTCCCATGTTACTCTATCTGTATTTTAGCAGTTCTTTTACCTTTTTTCTGCTGAGTTGATTTTTTGCATACTGTGCACTCATATCTTAAATTTGTTTTTTTAGTATGTTTTACAGATCTTTTGAATTTAGTTACTGCTGGTTTACTCCCGTATTTTCCCAAATTTCCAAGACCGGAACCCAATCCACGTTTCTTAGCTCTTTTGATACTTCCTCTCTTCAAAGAACCTCTTTGTCCTCTTGAGCTAACCATCGAGATTTTATGCTCTGTGTGCTTCTTGCAATACGGACAATATCTTTTGACTTTTTTAGGTTTCTTCATTTTATTTTTAATTTATTTCTACTAACATAGCTTTACTGTCTTTGATTAATATATTGGAAATCTCCTCGGATAAATTTGCCATATCTCCCTTCTTGAACGGGCCGATTTCTTCGCCAGACAAATCTAATAATTTAGGAGTGTCCTTTATAAATCTAATGAGAATGTTCTTTTTTAAATCTTTCTTTTCCTCCCCGTTCAATTTTTGGCTGAATTTTTTATGAGTGTCTTCTATGTTTTTATTGACGTTTTCGAACAACTCTTTTTCAAAATCAAACATATTCTCAACATCTTTTTTGCTTACACCTGTTCTGGCAGCTATAGAAGCAAGCTGTAAAATCTTTTTCTCTCTCAGCATCATCAGCTCTTTTAAGATTGACTGGATGCTCTCAAGCTGTTTTTTTGTCTTTTGTATTGTGTCATCAAAAACATCGGATTTTTTTTCGGCTATTCCTTCCTTGTCTTTGATATATTCAGCAACTTCTTTAAAAAAATTCTTGCTTATGGGATAGAGCTGTTCGCTGTATTTCTCTTTGATAAACAGATTGTATATTTCCTGAAACGATATCATTTTTACCCCTAGCAGATATAGTAAAAAACAGATATATAAAAACTTAATTGAAGTAAATGCACCAGCCGGGAGTCGGACCCGGATAATGGGATTGGGAATCCCAGATCATGCCTTTAGACTACTGGTGCTTATCTTTTTCAATAATTCAGTTTTTAAAAATTTATAGTTAATACTGAGAGTTTTAGGTTTTTAAAACTGTAACTTAAAATTTATTGTAGAATATACCAGAATTTTATGTAACCACACCTTTTTTCTATTTCTGAAGGTTTAAATTTCCATCCTGATAATGCAGCTTTAGTGCTTTTATCCCATTCAGGGTAACCTGTAGAATTCTTTATAAGCATCATTGGAAGTATATTACCATATCTATCAGTACAAAAATGTATAACAATATCAACACCAGATAATCCTTTTTGTCTTGCCCATTCAGGATACACTGGGAATGGGCTACTTAAAATATCTGATGGAGATAAATCCCCAGTTAAACTAAAACCACTTTTTTTATGAACACCTCCTGCTTCTTTTATCTCTGCCACTTTACTTTCTAAACCAGAAGAACTTTCAACTACTGGTTTTTTTACTCCATATCCAATTTGTGTTGCTCTTGTGTCTAATTCAATAGGGCTTCCACCTGAAGCAACAATTTTATCAAAAGCACTTTGTGTTCCAGTGCCACCAATACTCCTTGAAATATCAATTGGCGCTTGAGCTAAAATTTCTTCTGTTGAAAGTCTTGCATTAGGATTAATCCTTATAACATCTCCAATAAGGGAAGCTTGTCCCTTTTCTAAAGAAAACTCATCTACAACTATTTGTGATTGAAATGATATTTTCCCTTTTTCTAAAAATAGTGGTGCTGATTCTTCTCTAGTATACCCTTCTGGCACAAACTGGCTTTCTTGTTGTACTAATTGTTGGGCTTTTGGAGGCAAGCTAGGATCATAAGCAACCTCGATATTTTGCCCAATATCTGAGGGAACTACCCTTAATTGTTGATAAAGAGAGAGTCCAAGAAGGAGTCCATGAAGAGCAACGCTGGTAGCAATACCTGCCCACAATCTTTTACTTTTAAATAAATCACCAAGCCCTTTGGCTGTTTTTCCAACTGCACAAGCAAGATCTCTAGGAATATATTTTATTTTATCCAGCAAACTTTCAGACCCAATTGTGTATACTCTAGCCATTTATTTTTTCTCTTTTATTAACAAAACTCTAAACTATTTAGATTTTTCGGTCTACAATCTTTAGTTAGTAAATTATAACATTAAAGATGCAAAAATGGATGAAAAATTTAATTAGTTATATAGATTCTGTTCACTTTTCCATCTCTGGTTTTTTCAATTGCCCACCACCATTTTTTTTGAGCAAATTCCCCAAGGGTATCAATCTTTGCCAACTGATGAGGAATACCTAATATATCTGTATCAAGACCCCACTCACTTATAGCAGAATTCATGTCACTTCTGAATGTACTATCATATCTTAAATCCAATTTTAGCTTTCTAAAAAGTTTAAGATTATCACCAACTTCTTTAGAATGATAAACTCCTATTTGACCATTTTTCTCTAAACTTAATGTATCAAAACCTTTCACAATTAAAGAGTCTAAAGGAGAAGATTGTAAAAACCTATACTCGGTCAAAAGAGAGGCATATCTTGGAAAATCTTCTTTTGGAGTTACAGTATTCCAAGAATTAGTTGTTTTATAAAACGCTTCTGTAATAATAGCATATCTATTATCTATTTTACCAGTCCACCACCAATATTCATGTTGTTCTAAACTATCCAAAAAATTTAATTTTACACTATCTATGCCATTCATACTATCTAACTGTCCTATATCTCTTCCAATAGCATAAACAGGAACATGAACTATTTTGTTATTAGGGTATCCTTTTTCGGTGTAAACATAATCAACCAAAGCAGCATCATTTTTTGCATTTAATAAAAAACCGACATCTTCTTTTTTTCCGCATCCAAGAACCCCGAAGCCAATTGTAGCTAATGAAAGTGTTAAGAAAAATGGAAATATTTCTAACTTCATGGAAATTTTACTTTTTATAGATATATAAAGATTTATTTATTAAAGTAGTATATTAAAAACGGGCCTGTAGTTCAACGGTAGAATGTTTCCTTCGCAGGGAAAAGATTTGAGTTCAATTCTCAGCAGGTCCATAAAACCAGTTAATTTTATATACGTAAAAAATTTATTCTTTGAATGGTTAAGATAGCTAAAAAAGGGAAGAAGAAATTTTACATCACAACTGCAATAGATTATGTAAATGCAAAACCTCATTTAGGTCATGCCTATGAAAAAATTCTGGCTGATATTATAGCAAGATGGCATAGATTTATTGACGAGGATGTTTTCTTTTTGACAGGAACAGATGAAAATGCCCAGAAAAACGAGCAGGCAGCAAAAAAAGCAGGTATCGAAACAAAAAAATTTGTTGACAAAAACGCCCAGCTTTTTGTCCAATTATGCAAAAAACTCAATATAAGCAATGATGATTTTATAAGAACAACTGAGGAAAGGCATATCAAAGCTTCTCAATTAATATTCAAAAAATTATTTGATAAAGGAGAAATTTACAAGGGGCATTATGAAGGTTTGTATTGTTACGGTTGCGAGAATTATATAACTGAAAAAGATCTTGTCGATGGAAAATGTTCAATGCATGATAAAGAGCCTGAATGGATAAAAGAGGAAGCGTATTTTTTCAAGATGTCTAAATACACTAAAAAAATTATAAAATTCCTGGAGAAAAAAAATTCTGTTCTTCCAGAAGGAAGAAGAAAAGAAATGTTTAATCGTGTAAAAGAAGAGGGATTGAAAGATTTATGTGTTTCAAGAAGCAATTTAAACTGGGGGGTAAAAGTTCCTTTTGACGAGAAACACAGAATTTATGTCTGGATAGATGCTTTAAGCAATTATGTAACAGCTTTAGGATATCCTTCAGATAAAAAATTCAAAAAATTCTGGCCTGCTGACTGTCATTTGATAGGAAAAGATATCAACTGGTTCCACTCAGTTATATGGCCCGCTATTTTGATAGCTTCAGATATTGAACCGCCGAAAACAGTTTTTGTCCACGGTTTTGTAAACATCAAAGGAAGCAAAATGTCAAAGTCAACTGGCTTGGTCGTCGATCCTATAGAACTGGTTGAAAAATACGGTCTTGACAGCGTAAGATATTTTTTCGCAAGAAACATTCCGTTCGGTTACGACGGTGACTTTAGTTATGAATCTTTAATTGAAAGATATAACGGGGAGCTGGCAGACAAATTAGGAAATTTAGTTTCAAGAGTTGTCGGCTTGGCAGAAAAATATCTGAAGAGCAAGATAAAAAAGAAAAAATCAGATGAAAAGCTGTTTAAAAATCTTAAATTGGATTTGATAAAAAAACAAATGGAAAATTATGAGATAGATAAAGCCCTAACAACCATTTTTGAATTCATTGATTTTTGCAATAATTACATCCAGGAGAAAAAACCATGGGAATTAACCAAGACAAACATGGAAGAATTTGAAAATATTATTTATAATTCTTTAGATGCTATAAGAATAATTGCCCTGCTTTTGCATGCTTTTATTCCAAATGCTTCAGATAGAATTTTAACACAACTAAATTTAAAAACAGAAAAAACAATAGATAATTGTAAACCAGGGTTGCTCAAGGAAACAAAATTAAACAAAAAAGAAATTTTATTTGCTAAAATAGAAGATGGAAAATAAAAATATTATAGGAATTATAGGCCTTGGTTATGTCGGTCTGCCTTTGGCTTCTCTTGCAAGATTAAAAGGCTTCAAAGTTTATGGTTTTGACATAAACGCATCCATTATTGAAAAAGTTAACAATAATGAAAGTCATATTGAAGACAAGTCTCTGAAAACTTTGCTGGCAAAATTAAAAAAGGAAAACAAGAAAATTGAGGCAACTGATGATTTTACAAAAATAAAAGAATGTGATTTTGTTTTTATCTGCGTTCCAACACCAGTAAAAGAAAACCATATGCCTGACTTGACACCGGTAAAATCTGCATCTGAATCAATTGCAAAAAATATGAGAAGAGGGCAATGTATTGTTTTGGAGTCAACAGTTTATCCTGGTGTTACAGAGGAAGTTATGATTCCTATACTTGAAAAATTCAGCAATCTGAAAGCAGGAATTGATTTTGATGTTGCTCATTGTCCGGAAAGAATTGATCCAGGAAACAAAAAATGGAATGTTTCAAACATACCAAGAGTAATCGGTGCCTTGACAAAAGATGGCTTGGATAAAATAGCAAAAGTTTACAGCAAGATTATTGATGGTGAAATTATAAAATTGTCAAGCATCAAGGCAGCTGAAGCAGTAAAAATCATAGAAAATTCTTTCAGGGATATCAATATAGCTTTTGTAAATGAACTTGCAATGTCTTTTGACAAGTTTGGAATTGATATTTTAGAGGTTATTAAAGGTGCAAGTACAAAACCATTCGCATTCATGCCTCATTTCCCGTCTTGCGGAGTTGGTGGACATTGCATTCCTGTCGATCCTTATTATTTAATCCAAAAAGCCAAAGACATAGGATTTGAACATAAATTTCTGAAATTAGCAAGAGAAATTAACAACCATATGCCTGACTACACAGTAAAAATCCTTGAAAATGAAATGAAAAAATTAAAAATTCGATTAAGAAAAGCGAATGTTGGAATTTTGGGCATGACTTACAAGGAAAATATTGATGATTTGAGAGAAAGCCCAGCTTTTAAAATAGCTCATTTGTTAAAGAAGAAAGGAGCCAATGTTTTTGTTTTCGAGCCTCATGTCAAAAACATAAGAGGTTTGGAAAAAGAAAAAGTAGAAACCTTGGACGAATTTTTATCAAAAGCCCAATACATAATTGTTGCATCTCCACATAAAGAATTTTTACAAATCCCAGCAAACAAATTCAAGGACGCTGGAATAAAAATTATTATTGACGGAAAAAATAAACTTGCGCGAGAAGATTTCAAAAAAGAAGGAATTGTTTATAGAGGAATTGGACATAATTAGATTAAGCAGGAATTTCTTCTTCAACTCCTTTAACCAAGTTCCAATCAAGTTTTATTAATTGTTTTATTGCTGGATTATTTGTATTCAATTTAAATAAGTCTGATTTTCCAACTCTTCTCGTTTTAACAACTATTTTATTTTTTACAAGTTTATCCCAAAAAGTTTGTAGTGTAGAATAGCTTACTTCGGAGTTTTTTGCTATTTCAGTCATTGGATAATCAAAATCAGCAAATGTTAAAAGAAAGTCTAATACTTTTATAACTGGATTATTTCCAAATACTTCTACAAATACACTATCGTTATCTAGTCCATTTTCCATGATTATAATTATAATTATAATTAGTATTTAAATCTTTCTATTTATGTTTTTAAATTACAATATTAGAAACATTTAAATATTCATAATTTCTATTAAAATAATGGAAGTAAGCCAGGATTTAATTAAAGCCAGACTTCTTTACCATCTGAGGAAAAAAAGAGTTTTAGGAGGAGTCCACACTCATTATGATACACTAAAAAGAGGATTCCCAAAACACTTAGGGAAAGAAGTTGAGAAAGCAGCAAATGAGTTGCTTAAGCAAGGATGGCTAATATCCAAGCCGACGTCATACGGTTTGCAGGTTTCATTAAACAAAAATAAAATCCAGGAAATTGAAAATTTTATAAAAAAAGTTTTAAGAATGGATCTTTGAAGTTTTAAGTTCAAAAAGTTTTTAAGGAAGAGGGACGTTTGGAGAGAAATGAGGATTAGAAAATAACCCATTTATCACATAAGTCTATTAAAAGTTTATTTTTATTGATTAATGATGATTGTTTTGAAGAAGGTAACTAACTATTTGAAGTATAAAAATAAAAAATATAAAAGATTATCTACTTTTTTTCAAGTAATTTCCACTATAGGTTTAGTTATCTCTTTTATATTTCTCGGATATCTATGGTGGCTCGTTATTCCTTTTCTTCTTTTAGGCGGAATTTCTACTTATTATAAGATTAAATCAAAAAATTACTCTTATGGTACAGAAGGAGAAAGAGAAGTAGCAAAAACCCTGTATGAAAACTTAAATGACAATTACTATTTACTCAATGATGTTAAACTTCCTAATTCCCAATCAAATATAGATCATATAATCTTAGGACCAAATGGAGTTTTTATTATTGAAACTAAAAATAATATTGGACAAATTTTTTGTAAAGAAGATTATTGGTATAAATATGATGAAAGAGATAATAATTATTATATTCTTCCTGGAAATCCGAGTAAACGAATCAAAGGAAAATCGGCAGATTTTGGTAGGTTTATAGAAAAAATTTTAAACAGAAAAGTTTGGATTAACAGATTTATTGTTTTTGCAAATAATAAAGTTACTTTAAATTTAGATAATCCCTCGGTAGATGTTTTAAAAATAAATGAGTTAGTGAATTATATCAAAAGTATGAAATCATTTAATCCATTATCTAAAGAAGAGATAAATAAGATTGCACAGGTTTTAAGAAAATCCTAATTCTTCACCCCTTTATCACCGCAATCGGTACAAGTCTCGCAACTTTCTTTGCGAGTTTTAAATTATCTGAAACGCGAGCAACTTCGTCGATATTTTTGTAAACTGAAGGTGCTTCTTCAGCTAGTCCTTTCCAGGATTTTGCCTTGACCGCAATTCCTTTTCTTTCCAAATCACTTTTGACTTGCTCCCCCCTTAAACTTTTCAAAGCTGCTGTTCTCGACTGAACACGACCAGCACCATGAGCTGTGCTTGAAAATGATAATTCTTCAGATTCATTTGTTCCAACCAGCAAATACGAAGCTGTTCCCATGCTTCCTGGAATTAAAACCGGCTGTCCAATACTTTTATAATTCTCCGGAATTTCTTTGTGTCCAGCTCCAAAACTTCTTGTTGCACCTTTCCTATGCAGACAAACTTTTCTTTTTTCCCCATCAATTAAATGTTCTTCTATTTTTGCTATATTATGTGCGACATCATAAATTAATTTTAATTCCTTCGGCTCAACATTAAGAACTTTGTTAAATGCTTCCCGAACATAATGCATGATAATTTGTCTGTTGCAGAATGCATAATTTACAGCGCCGTACATTGATTTGATATATTTTTGTCCCAATTCAGAATTAACATCAGCGTTGATTAATTCCCTGTCAGGCAAATCCTTGAAACCGATTTTGTCTTCCATCTCTTTTATGTAATCAGAAGCTATCTGATGTCCAATTCCTCTCGAGCCGCAATGAATCATGAATGTTATTGAACCTTTTTCAATGCCAAAAATCTTTGCAATTTTCTCATCGTAAATTTCATCAACTTTTTGCAATTCCATAAAATGATTTCCAGCTCCTAAAGTTCCTAACTGGGGCAATCCTCTCGAAACAGCTTCTTTTGAAACAAAATCAAGAGAAGCATTTTTCATTTTTCCGCTTTCTTCTGTATTTTTAATATCTTCCTTGAAAGCCATCTTGTTTTGCAAAGCCCACTCAGAACCTCCCTCAAAAACTTTGAACAATTCATCTCTTGATAATCTTAAGTTGCTTTTACATCCTACACCAACAGGAACCAAATTATAAATTTCATCCATTAATTCTTTCTTTTTCTTCTCTATGTCTTTTAATTTTAGATTTGTAGCTAAAATTCTTACACCGCAGTTAATATCATAACCAACTCCTCCCGGAGAAACAATTCCGTTGTCAATATCAAAAGCAGCAACTCCCCCGATAGGAAAACCATAACCTTGATGAGCATCAGGCATGACATAAGATGCTTTTAAAATTCCTTTTAACATAGCAACATTTTTTGCCTGCTCCAGTGTCTTGTCAAGTTTTACAGCTTCAATTAACTTGTCAGAGGAATAAATAATTGCAGGAACTTTCATGGCTTTGTCCTTTTCTATTTTCCAGACAAACTCAGAAATTTTTTTAATTTCCATATTTTAAAAAGAACACCAAGATTTTTATATCTTTTTAATTTAAAAATTAAAAAAGAAAATTAAATTCTAAATCTAAATTTCTCTGAAGAATATCTAACTGCTTTTTGTGTTGAAACTTCTCCGGAATATCTCTCAGTTTTATCAATATCTACTTGGGGAGTTTTGTCTAAAACTTCACCACATACATTTATTTCCACCTTTGTTGGTATAAGATAATTGTAGTCTTTTCCCTTGAATCCAGCTTCTGCTGGATAAACTCCAGTAACTCTAAATTCAAGATGACCAACCCTACCAATAGCGACAATACCTTCTCCTGGTTTGTAGGTTACATCTTGTTCATTTTCTAATAAGGATAACACTATTTCACCGAATCTATCAATTCCAATCTCCGGAGGCAAACCACATAAATCTTTAAGATTTTTAGGTATACCTTTTCCCTTTGCATAAATATCATTTATTGTTGAACAAGCCTCTTTATAAATCCTTTTGATAGCATCACTTGAAACTCTTGTATTACCACTAGAACTCATTAATACTAATTCATCATCAAGAATTTCTGTTCTTACCCTAACTACTTCGAAATCTGTTTTCCAACCAATAACACTATTCTCAGCATCTTCTTGAAAATCTTTATCCATTTTTCATCTCCATAAATTTTGAAGGATAAAGAAAAAATCTTGGAGTTTATAAATCTTTTGTTTGTTATTACTCTAGAATTAGTTAAACATCAACAACAACCTGTGCGAATTTCTTTTCCTTGGAAACAATCATGTCATTGTATGTGACTGCCTTCACATCAGTCATTGTATTGTAATTTTTTATGTTGTCAGTCAGAAAAACAGCTTCCAATCTTCCGTTTTTCTCGTCAATTTTTATTTTTTTTATTTCAGCCAGAATCTGGCCTTCAGTGTCAATCAAAATCAGAAATTTTTCAAGGAAGGAATAAAGCAATCTTTTCAAATCAATCCTTAATGAAACAGGATTTATAATTAAAAATTTCTTTTTGTTTTTTCCTTTGACCTTTCCCCCAACCATAACTTCTTTCAGAGCGTAAGCGGAATTTTCAAAAATCTCGTTTAAATCAGAGCCGTAAGCCCTGAATTTTATATCTGCTGTATGCTCCAAAAATTCAAATTTTCTTGTCACCATTTTTTATTATACTGAATATATATTAAAAAAAAGAAAAGTATTTAAATATTCTTTATTTAAATTTAATATGCAAGATAAAAGAGGGATGAATACCAAGGATAAAGTACTGTTTACCATATCTATATTCTTATTGCTGGTCTTGGCAGTTTCAATAATTACAAATTATCATGTTAATACTAAATCAAATTCAATATCCGGTTATGCAACTTTAGAATATTCTTTTGAAACAAGTGAAAGTTTCAAAGTTTTAGCATCTGGAGAGGATACAAAAGTTTATTCATCTTATCAGCTAAAAAGCGGCGACTTAATTCCAGGCAATGTAAAAATGAATTTTTATTATTCACAGCCAATGTGCCCGACTTTTGTATATTGCAAGGACAAAACAAAAAAAGTTGATTATTGTTCTATAGATACTTTAACCGGAGATTGTGTTTGTCCGTCTTTGGACTTGATAAGTTCCCAATGTTCTTCAGGTTTTGATTCTGGAACTTGCACAGATAAAAGTTTCAAATGTTGTGAAGCAGGGAAAGGAGATGGCGATTATCTGCCGCAATACACCTGCACAAGCGGAGAATGCTGGGAAAAATGTTTATCAACATCATACTCGCAACAAACTATAACATTAAGCAACTACATAAAACAGTCAACAACTCCAGCAAAAGGAAATTACATAGAAGGAAGTTATTATGACTCGGACAAGCCGACAGTTTTAACAGGAATAGGAAAAGGATTTGCTTATTGCGGAACAACACAAACAGGATTGACCGAGGGGGAAGTATGCACTTCAGATTCTCAATGTGCAACTGGATTAAAATGCCTGGCAAATAATAATCCAACTTCAACAGGAAAAAAATGTATTAAAGACCCAACATCAGTAGGATGTTATGATTCTGACAATGGCGATGAACCTTTAGTTAATGGTTATGTTTCAGTTTATTCCAATGGTGAATATTATTTTTACGAGGATCAGTGTTCTTCTGATGGAAAAACAATGGTAGAGTTTTCTTGTGAGGGAACAACTGCGAGAAGAATACAGTATGCCTGTTCACCTTGTGAAACAAAAACTATTGGAGCTGTATGCAACAACGCATCAACAAATTGCACAAGCACCGATGCAGATTCATCTCATCCTGATGGAGATAATCCTGGAGTAGCAGGTTATACAACTTCATTTGGATTTACCTATCCTGATAGATGTTCAGTCAATCAAGAAAATACATTAATCGAAACTTTTTGCCTTGATGGTTATTCAAATTCACAATTTTACATTTGCAGTTATGGTTGCGAGGGAGTTAATTGTGATTTAGCATCCGGAGAAAAATGTGGACGATGCAAATCTTCAAGTGAAAGTGAAAGCGGTTCATGCACTGACTGTCATTTTGTAAAAGATTCATTCGAGGTCGGTTCTGAATGTGGACCAGATTGCATGAATGACAATATTGGAACAACAGAGGGGCAGGCATATTGTCCGGATTGCATTTATGACAGATGTTCACCCACAAATCCAAAAACAGGGACCAAACATTTAAGATTATTCACTTCTAATCCTCTGGCAGATAGTGCAGAAGTTGATTCTGGTTATATTTTCCACTCATTTAAATCAATTTCAGAATTTACAAAATTAAGCTGGTGTAAAAAATTAGTTTATGTGGAAACAGATTCTTACAAATTTCCAAAAGGAGGAAGTTATGAGATTGTTGTAAAATCTACAGACGGAAAAAAACTGCATTATAATTATGCCATAGTCTGCCCAATAGATATAAGCACAGATAAATATATCTGCATGAGTGATGGACTTAATTTGGATTCATCTTATAAATGTGAATGCAAAAATGCTTACGAAGACTGGATTAGAACATTTGGAGTTTCTTTAAATGTAGATAGGATATATGCGCAGGTTAATTATCAACAATCCGGAACAAAAGGGCGCCTAGATGTTTATTTTGATGATATTAATTTTGGAACATGTAGTTGTTCTTCTAGTAGTGGTTCTCCAATAAGTTCTGGAGCAATAACTGGTTTTGTAACAGATAATTCTGGTGATGAAATAACAGAAAATGGTGAAAAAAGAGGAAAATCATGTTCAACTGACGATGGTTGTCCAGCAGATAAAAAATGTGTCGATGGAAGATGTATGAAAAGCGGAGGTTCATGGCCAACTGAAGAACAAAAAGAAGAGCAAGAAAATCTATTTGGAGATTCTATTTTCGGTTCTTCTGAATTCGGAGGAGCTGGTGGCAGATCAATCATAGAAAGGGTAAAATGTGAAAATGATGGAGGTGTATGCATATTCACAAGTCCTTACAGGACCAGTCTATGCAGAAAATTAGATTTTGGAACACCAGGAGTTAATTGTGTTGATAGTAATGGTGATGGAAAATGCAACTGTCATACAGAAATAGTTTGCACAGCACATCCCTCCAGTGGTGCTCATCATTATCTTTGCCAGGAAGGGGTAGGTGCTGAATATGGCGATCCTGCTCCATATAGAGAAGAATATAGAGAAGAATTTTGTTGCATTCCTGGAAAAAGTTTAACAAAAATAAAAACAGAAGACAAAGTTTGCACATGGAGCGATGGTAAAATAATATTATCTGGAAAATGTAAATCTTCTCCAGTTGCAGGATGCTATCCAGATTATAAATATTCTAGCACAGGATGTGATGAAGGGGAATACTGTTGTATAAGTTATGGTTCAAAATGTAAAGCAGAGCATCCTTATGCAAGTTGCTCGACCGGTTATATAGATGATGTTGGTTATATTAATTACGGAGTCAGTGATTGTTTTGCTGAAGGAGGAGAATTATGCAAGGAATTCAAAAGTTCTGCTTGCACTCGTGCAGGAGGTTCTTGTAATATAAATGAATGCAGTAAAATTCCAGGTAAGGAGAATCAATATATCAGAATAGATTCTGATGAAAACCCATTATGTTTTTATAAAGATCAAAAAACTTATTGCTGTCAAAATAAAGGCGAAACTGCAACATGTGGCGAGGGTTGTATCTGTTATACTGGCGAAGTTACATACACCGGACAAATAGGCACTGTCGCTGGAGCTGCAGTTTTAGCAACTACACCATCAACTGCAACCTCATCAACAACTACAACAAAAACATCTGCATTATCTAAATTCTTTTCATCAATATTTACACCAGCGAAAACTACAACTACAACAGAAAATAAAATAGAACCATCACAAGCTCAAACTCTTCCTTCTCAATGTCCAAGCGATTATCCTAACAAAAAAGGAACAACATGTTCAAACGGAGAAGGAATTTGCTGTTGTAAAAATGTTCAAACAAAAACATCATCTTCATCAACAACTTCGACATCAAGCGGAGTTTTTGCTTTTATAAATAATATTTTTAGCGGAGGAACATCAGCAACATCTTCAGTAATCTCCGGCTTCGCAACGCAGGACGAAGATGGAAATTCATATACTTGCGACAACTGGGATAATATTTATAAAACAAAATTAAAAGATTTGGGAATCAAAAATCCTTCTGATGAAGGTTTCTACTGGATTGTAACTGAAAAAAGAAAAGATGACGGAACTTTGATTAATGCGTTCTATCAGCCGGTATTTATTGCAGAAGACGGAGAATATCACACAGAATGTTCCGAGGGAAAATGCATGATTGTTTCTGGTTCTGGAGAAAATCAATGTTCGACAACAAGCGAATGTCCTGATGCATGTACACCAAACTGGCAGTGCACTCCTTCGAGTTTTGATGAAGTTCCATGCGTTAATAACAAACAGGAAAGAGTTTGTATTGATTTAAACAATTGTGGAATTGCCGAAGGAAAACCACAGGAAATAAAAGATTGTGCTGAGATTGTTGAAGAAAAACAAGATTATAACAAACAATCTCCGGAAATAGAAGACAAGATAACATCTCCAAGCGGTTTGTCAGGAAAATTGTGGTGGTTATGGCTTGTTTTGGCATTATTCATAGCTGCAATCGCTGTAACTTTAGTATTGTTATTTCTCAACAAGAAAAAAGCGTCTCAATATAAAGTTCCTGAAAGATTGATGGATTATATAAAAGAGGCATCAGCAAGAGGAATGCAAAGACCGCAAATAAAACAGTCATTGTTAAAAGTTGGATGGAAAGAAAAAATGATTGACGCAGCTTTCACAGTTCAGGATAAACAAAGACCAATGCAATTCCAGCAGCAACAAAAAGGTTTGTTTAAAAGATAATTATTTTACATCAACTAACTTGACTGTTTCTGAATAATCATTAGATTTTAGATTTGCAAAATAAACTCCTGATGCAAAACTTGGAGGCAAGGACCATGTTCCGGTTCCGGAAACATCAAATCTTTCTTCCAATCTTCCTGCTGAATTGTAAACTGATAAAATTCCTATTTTGTTTTCCAGCAAAGAATATCTAACATTCCCAAAATCGTAAATCTGTAAATAATGGTTTATTGCAACATTATTTTCTGTAATTCCAGGATTGAAAGTTGTACATAAAAAATTATTTTCATCAGAATCATCGAAGCCCCATTCATTTCCAACATTTATCTCCGCTTTGTAATTTTCCTCTTCCGTTAATGTAAAAGGACTGAATTTAACTTCAACTATCCCATCACCATAAATATCTCCTGCAACAGTTTTGTCTATAATCTTAGTTTCATTATAAACTTCTCTTCCATATTTGTCATATACAATTAAAGTTACAGGGACATTTTCAAATGAAATTCCTCCGAGAGAATTATTTTTTATTGTTGCTGTTACATTTTCATAAGTTCCATTATTATCATTTTCAAAACCATTTATTTCTTTTACTGCCAAATCTTTTTTTGGATAACCACAAGCGTATAAACCATCAAAATAAGCAATCTGCCCATAATGAGTATACATGTCAACATTCTCTCCCGCTCCATAAAAGAAAACAGAATAAATTAGATATTCATCAGGATTAAATCCCTTTACTTGCAAATCTTCTCTTAAATCTTTTTCAAAATGATACCAAGCTTTTTCTTGTTGGGGCATTATTATTGAAAAATAATAAAGTCCCCATTCTGGAATATCTTCCGGAACTTCGACATCAGGATTTCTTATAACATATTCAAGAGTTATTTTTTCTCCTTTTTCATCTACTAATCCGATATCAACAGCGATATACTCTGTTGAATCGTAATCATGATTTGGAAATTCCAAATAATAATCAAATTTTAATTTATAACCTTTGAACGGTCCGTCAGTGTAAGCAGAATCTTGTTCGAATCCTCCCCAAAAAAGATATTTATTCCAGCTAAGAAGAAAGTAATCAGTTTTTATCATTGCTGAATAATCTCCGATAAAACTCACATCCCAACTGTGTATATCTGTTATTGTGCAATTCGGCCCATTCCATGAACCTTCCTTTGATTCCCAATAATCAGAGCCAGGTCCATTTGGTTTTTCAAAATTTCCGTTTCTTGTCAAGCCAGTTATTTCCTGCCAGCTTCCGTTTGTGTCTGGAACCATGAATAAATTATTTTCCAAAGAATCTTGCTGGACAACTTGTGTTGTTTGAATAATTTGTCTGCTAGGAAAACTCTCAATAGGTCTTTCCATCTGTCCGAACAAACTCAATCCTGCAAGTAATATTTCTGGTAATATATTAACATCAGAAATCAGCAGTTTATAAAACTTATGCTTTTAGTGTAACTAAAAAGTGGGAACAAAATTATTCTCTTATCCCTTTTCTCTGTTTTATCAAAGGAATGACTTTGTTCTGGACTTCTATCGGAACTTTTGCGAATAACTGGTCTACGATAAAGAAACTTGAACGACCTTCGCTGACACCTCTCAAATCTCCTGTCAAGCCGAACATTTCTGCTACTGGCATTTTTACTCTCATTGATAATCTCTCGCCTTGCTGGTCAACATTAATTATCTGTCCTCTTTTGCTGTTGATTATTTTTGTTACCTCACCCATATACCTTTCCGGAGTTTCAACCTGGATAACTTGCAATGGTTCGAATAAAGCCATTCCTCCGGACTGCATTGCATTTCTTATTGCATCTCTTACTGCCGGATAAACTTGGCTTGGACCTCTATGAATTGCATCTTCATGCAGTTTCATATCAACCAGACAAATTTTCATTTTCATGCACGGCTCTCTTGCCATAGGTCCGAAATCAACAACCTGTTCCACAGCATCCATGATTAATTCGATAACCTCGCCAATATGAACTTGTCCTTTTGTCTTGTCAAGCAAAACACAATCCTTGTAAATTTGTTTGTATTGTTTTGCTTCTTCATAAGCAATTCCCAACTCAGTTAATTTTTTCCATAATGCCTCGTCCTTTTTCTTCATTCTTCCTTCGGAAATCTCGCTTGATTTGATTGCTTCGTAAACAGGATTTTCTAAAGGCTCAACTTCAATAAAAAATAAATTGTGTTTGTTTGGTGACTTGCCTTCGCCAGTTTGTGATTCTTTTGTTACAGTTTCTCTGTAAACAACTATCGGCTCTGAACTTATAACATCAACTCCTTTCTCAGTTTTTATTCTGTTTGTAATAACTTCTAGATGTAATTCACCCATACCAGACAACAAATGCTGTCCTGTCTGCTCGTCAATTTCAATCTTGACTGTAGGGTCTTCTTTTGCAATATGTTTTAATACAGCAATCAGCTTTGGTAAATCAGCAGGATTTTTTGCTTCAATACCGCAGGTAACAACCGGCTCAAATAAATGTTTGATGCTTTCGAATGGCTCCATTTCAATTGAAGAAACAGTTTCTCCAGTTGCAACATCTTTCAAACCGACTAAACCAACAATATTTCCTGCAACTGCCTTGTCAATTATTAATCTTTGAGGTCCTTTGTAAACATTAACTTGTTGAAGTTTAACATATCTTTTTGCTAAATTAAAATAAAGTTCCTGCCCCTTTGTTACAGTTCCCGAGAATAATCTTCCGCCAGCAACTTCTCCAGCATGAGGATCAACAACAATTTTTGTAGGAATAAAAACAACCGGACCATCGGGGTCGCAGTTTTTCAACGCCTTTCCTTCTGGTGAAGTAATATCTCCGTGCCAGATTTTTTCAATTCTGTATGTCTGCGCCTGTTTTGGATTTGGCAGATGATGAACAACCATATCTAAAATTACTTTGTGCAATGGAGCTTTTTTGCACAACTCATCTTTTTTCTCAGTTGTATAAGCATCAATAATATCTTTGAAACTTAATTCTGATTTTTTCATGTATGACGTTGACAAAGCCCATTTGTCTTTTGCAGAGCCGAAGCAAACGCTTCCGTCCTGAACAGAAACTTTCCATTTTCCTTTGAATTCTTCCGGACAAATAGTGTCTATAAACTGGTTGACATCAGCTATAACTTTGACAAACTGCTTCTGCATTTCATCCGGTGTTAATTTTAATTCTTTTATTAATCTGTCAACTTTATTGATAAATAAAACCGGTTTGACTCTTTCTCTTAATGCCTGCTTCAAAACTGTTTCTGTCTGGGGCATCATTCCTTCTGCTGCATCAACCAAGACAACAGCACCGTCAGTTGCTCTCATCGCTCTTGTAACTTCTCCCCCAAAATCAACATGCCCCGGAGTGTCAATTAAATTAATTAAAAAATCATGATCCTCAACACTGTGAATCATAGAAACATTTGCAGAGTCTATAGTAATTCCTCTTTCTTTTTCATCCTCGTGGAAATCCATAACACATGCTTTTCCTGCAACTTCTTCAGATAACATTCCAGCTCCAGCCAGCAAAGAATCAGTCATTGTTGTTTTTCCGTGGTCAATATGCGCACAGATGCCGATATTTCTGATATGCACCGAATCTGACATTAACTCTTCAATATCTTTAATTCTGTCTTTTGCCATTTTCGTTTTATCGTTATAATTAATTTAGAAAAATTAGGTTTTTAAAGTTATTGTGTTGAGAATTTGAGATTGAAATAAATAAGAATCGCTTAATTCTATATTGAGTTATTCTGACAAAGTCGAATAGCTTTGTTAATTGTATTAAATTTAGTTGCTTTAAAATCTCATAGCTTGATTTTATTAAGTAGATTTATATCTTAAAAATTTATCATAAAATTATCTAGCAGAGTCAGCCTGCTTTTCCATTTCATTTTTTTTTGTTAATGAAACACTTTCTCCAGAATTATTATAAGTTGCGATTAATTCTTCTGCTAATGCCTGTGCTATGCTTTTCTTTTTTCTGAATGACTTATCATAAGCTCCGTGAACAATAGTTCTCAAAGCCAAATTTACTCTTCTTGTTGGACTGCAGTCAACTGCCTGCGGATATCTTGCACCACCGTATTCTATCGAAGTAACTTCATCTCGTGGAGATGCTTTTTCAACTGCAGTTACTAAAACCTGAACAGGATTTTCTTTTGTTTTTTGTTCTATAATTTTCAATGCTTCAATAACAACTTTTGTTTTTCTTGTGAATTTTCCTGTTGCTCTTGCTGTAATTATTTTATGCTTTTTACCCCGATGACCTGGAACTTGCAACAAATTAATCAATCTTTCAATAATATTAACTTTTGATTTTTCAAATCTTCCGGAATTTCTTCCTTGGCTCTTCAAACTCAATCTTGGTCTTAAATTAATATATCTTTTCAATCCAACATCTTCAACTTTTATATTATCAATATCAAATATATCAAAAATTTTCATTTTATCTTCTTGCTTTTTCTATTTTCTTTCTTACTAACTGATTTAATGCCTGACCATTAACTTTTATAACTTGGTATCTAACCCCCGGAATATCTCCTTTGGATCTTCCTTGTTTTCCCCCGATGGACTCAACCATAACTTCGTCATGCTCATCTATAAACTTTATAGCAAAATTTCCTGGAGCGAAAGCTGTAATCTGCTTTCCGTTTTTTGTCAGTTGGACTTTGACACATTTTCTCATTGCAGAGTTTGGCTGTTTTGCTTCTTTCTGAACTTTTTCAAGAACAATTCCTTTAGCTTGGCTTGCGCCTTCCAAAGGATCTGACTTTTTTTTCAGTTCCATAACTCTGGCTCTGAATTTCTTGTCCTGCCATCTGTGTTTTCTTCTTTCCTTCGTTAATTTTCTTGCATTTAGCATTCCCATTTTGTATTATACGATTAAATAATAGCCATTTAAAAAGCTTACTCTTAAATAATTCTTAATTTCTGCAAACCAAAATATTCTTTTAAAATATCTTTTAACAGATTTAATTTTATCTTGTCCCTTCCGATCAAAGACGCCTTGCTTTGGGTACCGGCCATTATTGTCAACCTAGTATTATCCTCATCCAGAACTATTTTTTTGAATTTTACTGGAAAAATAATTGACATCAAAAATCTTTCCAGATCATTTATATCTTCGGGCATCGAAACAACCTTAATTTTTTTATTGAAAGTATTCTCCATTCTTCTAATATTCATCCCGGCTTTTCCTATTGATTTTGAAACATCTCTTTCCTTGACTATAAAAACTAAAGAGCCGCCATATTCAAAACAACTCGAGGCTTTAATTCCGGTTATTCTTTCAAATAAATTAATGCTCTGAATTGACTTGATATCCATTCGTCCTATTTTCATTTTTTCTGTTTGCAGATTATATTTATATTAAATTCTTCCTTGCATGCTTCTGCAATTTGTTCAGGCGATGCATCTATTTTTACTATGGGTATTTTGCTTACTTTACAATAATTCTCTATTTCTTCCTCTTTTTCTTTTGGCAAATTTTTTGATATGAATATTTTTTCAGCTTTTCCTTTTTTAATCGCTCTTACTGATTCTCTGATTCCGTAGCTGGTTTTGCTTTCTTTCAATTCTTTTTTTAATTCAATTATATTCATTTTAAGCTTTTTAGATATTTAACTCTTTGTTTTCTCTTTGGATTTTCTTCCATGTGTTATTTCCAACAATAGACCAGGCAATCCTGTTCCTACCGGAACAGCCTGATTGAACATTATATTTTCTATGACGCTTATTAATCTGTCTTTTCCCCCTCTTAATGATGCATTTACAAAATGTTTTATAGGTGTTTCAAAAGATGCACGCGCCAAAACAGATGACTTGTTTGAAATAATACCTATTCTTGTTACACCTTTGACTTCTCCGCTTGATGTCATAACATCAGCTATTAACTCGATATGTCTTCTGTCAATATCGAAACCCTGCTGTTTTATAACTTTTAAAACTTCGTTTATTATAACTTCTCTTGCAGTTTCGATACCAAATATTTTTGAAACTTCATGAATATCATTGCTTATTGTTTTTTCCTTGTCAACACCCTTCACTTCCAATATGTCTTTTAAATTTGAACCAGCTGTTAAAATAACAAAATCCTTTCCCCTCTGGACAGGCAATATCTGTTTTATCTTTTTAACACCGCTTATAATCAAAACTTTTATTCTCTCCTTAATCTTGTAAATATCTTTATAATCCGATTCATCCAAATCAATAGTAACTCCTGTTTCTCTTGCCCTGACCTTCAGATTTTTATCAGCAATTTTATCTTTTATATCTTTAATATCTAGTTTTAAATCCTTCAATAAACTCTTGTCAAATTCAATCAGTACTTTTTTTTCAGAAAAATCAATTTTTATCTCTGAAGTGATATCATTAATTGTTGTTTCTTTTATAAGCTCGGCAATTCTTCTCGCGTCATTTTTGTTATTGTGTTTATCATCAAGATATATCTCTATGGAAGGTGTTGACGGATTTTTTCTGGCATCGAAAATTTCAATTAATCTTGGCAGTCCCAATGTAATCTGCATCTCGCTTACACCCGCGAAGTGGAATACATTCAATGTCATCTGTGTTGCAGATTCCCCGAAACTTTGGGCAGTTACAATTCCGATAGCCTCTCCTGCAGCAATCTTATTATTTTTTAAATGTGACAAGGAAACATCAACACCGTCGTTTCCATAAACGAACTGCATGATTGTTCCATTTGCATCCCTGACTGTTCCGTCGTATTCAATTCTTAAATCTTGTAAAGCATTGCTTAATCTCCTGTATAAATAACCAGATTTTGGAGTTCTTAATGCAGTATCCATTAAACCATCTCTTCCAGTTATCGCAGTAAAGAAAAATTCATCGGGTTTTAATCCGCTTAAATATGAACTCTTTACAAATCCTCTTGCTCTTGGCGAAATATCTCCTTTTTGATATAAAGATAGTGTTCTTCCGGAGAAACCAAAATCAATACGCTTTGCCCATAATGCCTGCTGTCCCACAGAACAACCCATCTGCGTGATATAAAGCATATTACCTCTTGAACCAGAATGAACCATTGTGCCTGCGGAGTTTTCTTTGTCAATTTCTTTTTCGACATACTCCCCAAGTTTTGCCCTGATATTATTTAATGCCTGCAAAATTTTAATTTCCCTGCTCTCCTCAGAATTTTTTCCCGGGATTAATTCAAGCTGGCCTTTATTAAATTCATCAATCAATTCTTCAACTTTTTTCTCAGCTGATTCGATTGTTGTTTTTGTATAATCTAAAATTTCATCTTTAAGCTGAACGTCCTTGATAGAAATTGTAAAACCTATTTTTGATAGATAAACTAGCCCAAGTGTAAAAATATTTTTTAATATTTTGATTGTTTCTTCTCTTCCATATTCCCTGTCCAAATATTTAACCAATGATTCTTCATCACTTCCTTCAACACCGACAACTTTGTTGTTGATTAAACCCTTTATAATCTCTCCGTCTTTTATTGAAACAATAACGTCACCAGCCTTGTTCTTTGCTGTGAAATTAATATTTTTAGGCAGTAATGCAGAAAATATCTCAACTCCGTTTACATTCTTCTTGAATTTTAACTTTTCAATTTTTTCCAATTCAATTCCACATTCAAATAATAACTGCAAAGCATCTTCTTTTGGAAGCTCGGCATGTTTTGTCAATAAATACAAACCAGTTACAGAATCCTCGATACATCCGTAAACATTTGTGTTATTTTTTGCTGTTGTTAAATGATTTCTGATTTCAAGCAAAACTTCAGCCTCCGCTTTTGCCTCTTCTGTCTGAGGAACATGAATATTCATTTCATCACCATCAAAATCTGCGTTGTAAGGAAATGTAACAGCAGGATGCAGTCTGAATGTTCTGTATGGCAATACCTTAACATGGTGAGCCATCAAACTCAATCTGTGCAATGAAGGATGTCTGTTGAACAAGACTATATCTCCATCTATAATATGTCTGTCAACAACATAACCCTTTGTCAATTCATTTATTATTTCTTCTTTTGTATCCTCGGTAATTTTCTTTCTTTTTCCATCAGGTCTTATTATGTATGCTGCTCCGGGGTAATTATCTCCTTTCATAATTAATTTCTTCAAAAATTCTATATTGTTATCATTAACTCTTTCCCGTGATGTCAAAACTTTTGCTATAACTTCAGGAACACCAACTTCTTCCAATTTTAAAAATGGGTCAGGACTTATAACTGTTCTAGACGAGAAATCAACTCTTTTACCAGCTAAATTATGCCTTATGTGTCCTTCTTTCCCTTTAATTCTTTCAGATATTGTTTTCAATGGATGTCCGCTTCTGTGTCTTGCCGGCGGGACCTGGCTTACATTATTATCGAAGAAAGTTGTTACGTGATACTGCAACAAATCCCATAAATCTTCTATTATAACTTCCGGAGCACCAGCATTCAGATTTTCCCACAATCTCTGATTTGCTCTTACAATATCTCCTAATTTGTGCGTTGTATCATCCTCGCTTCTTTCACCAGTGTTTAATGTTATACTTGGTCTTATTGTAACTGGAGGAACTAACAGCAAAGTTAAAATTCCCCATTCTGGTCTGAATGATTTTGGATCCAACCCGAAAATTTTTAATTCTGAATCAGGAATTCTTACCATTCTTTCCCTAATCTCATTAGGAAATAATCTCTTTTTTCCAAGATAGAACGTAGTTGGTTTTTCTATCTTTATTTTTTCTTGTTTTTTTCCGCAGTGGGGGCATGTCTTCCTGTCCTTTGCTTTTTTGATTATTAATTTTATGCTTTTTGTCTTCTGAATTGTCTCTTCATCCAATAAAATTTTTCCACATTCACCGCAAGTTGTTCTTAAAAATAATTCAACTATGCTTACATATTTAATATGTATAGCAGGTCTTGCCAATTCTATAAAACCAAAATGTCCCGGGCATGACGTTAGTTTTCTGCCGCAAGTTCTACATCTTACACCAGGATCAATAGCTCCCAATCTTAAATCCATCAATCCACCATCGACAGGATAACCATCCATATCATACAATTCAGGTGTGACTATTTTTGCAACACCTATCTTTTTTATTTGCTCAGGTCCGAGCAAACTGAATTTTATTTCCTTTATTTTTTTGGTTATTACTTCTTCCATTTTTACAAATATTTTGATTTTAGGTAGATTTTTGGGAAAATATGCAATGCCATTAATTCTTCTAGCAATAATTTTGAAGCGTATGAAATTTGTATTGGCTCTAATTTACCTTCGCCACACAACGGACAGATGTTTCTTTTTCTTAAAATATCCTTGACACCCATGCTTCCACATTTTTCGCAGATATGAACAACAACATTGTCTGAACTGAATCTTTCTTTTAACAATAACGAAGCTCCATGACCGATTAATGCATCTTTTTCCATCTCTCCCAAACGCAATGCACCGCCTTTTGCTCTTCCCTCTACAGGCTGTCTTGTCAATAAAGTTATTTTACCATAACTTCTTGCATGCAGTTTGTTTGCAACCATGTATTTTAATCTTAAGTAATACATATTTCCGACATAAATTTTTGCTTTCATCATTTCTCCAGTTATCCCATTGTATAATGTTTCTTTTCCGTCGGGTCTGAAACCAAGTTCAAGCAAAGTTTTTTCAAAATCCTCTATTTTCTGATGTTCGAAAGAAGTTCCGTCTATAACATTTCCGGAAACTGCTGCTATCTTACCAGCTATTAATTCTATAAGATAACCTACAGTCATTCTTGACGGAATACCATGGGGATTGAATATTATATCTGGTCTAACACCACTGGCGGTGAAAGGAACATCTTCCTCGGGAACAATCATACCAACAATTCCTTTTTGTCCGTGAGTTGTAGCGAATTTGTCTCCCAGTTCAGGAATTCTCTGGTCTCTCATTTTAACCTGGATAATTTTATTTCTTTGATCATCTGTAGTAACACAAACAAAATCAACAACGCCTTCTTCTTCCTGTCTTATTGCCAAACTATTTTCTTTTCTTGATTTTGCTATAGACATTCCACCCATATCAGACAAGAATTTAGGAGGAGAAGTTTTTCCGATAACAACATCATTCTCCTTCAAATTAGCTTCCGGATAAACTACTCCATCTTTCTCCAAAAATCTGTAATTCTCTTCGGTTCTGTAACCAGAAACATCCTTGGTTGGAATTTCAATTTCATCTTTAAGACCGCCAGCATAATTTAATTCTATTGTGGTGTAAGGTCTGAAATAAGTTGATCTTCCTAAACCTCTTTCAATGCTTGCTTTGTTTAAAACTACTGCATCTTCAATATTATAACCTTCATAAGGCATTACTGCAACAACAACGTTTTGACCGACGGGATAAAAGTCGATCATGTCATAAATTGCACTTTTTACTATCGGTCTTTGAGGATAATGAATTATCGAAACATCAGTATCTATTCTTGCATGGAAATTTGCGTTATAAATTCCCAAACCCTGCTTTTGTGTTTTGCTTCCCCTCATTAACCTTGAACTGTGGTCGTGATTTCCGAATGGAACTAATGATGTGATCAAACCAAACATTGCCACACTATCAATTTCCAAATGGGTATGTTTATCAGTTAAATCTTCTTCATTTAAAGCTGTCAAGGCATTTTCTTCCTCGCCAGCATCTAAATATTCTATCATTCCTCCTTTTTCCAAGTCAGACCATTTTAAAATTCCCTCTTCAACTTTCTGCATATTTTCCTCTGTTAATAATGACTTACCTTCCTTTGCAACTATTAATGGTCTTAAAACTCTTCCAACTTCCCCGCTGATAGAAACTAATTTTCTTTTTTCATCAAAACTAATTCCAATCTGCTGAGGCAGTTCCTGATGTCTTCTTTTTTCCCTTAATCTTTCACTGAATTCCTTTCCATTGTCAACAGAACCAAAAAATTTCCCATTGTAAAAAACATCAATTATATCTTTTTCAGCGTCTTTCTTAAGACCGGCGTCCTTTAAAATTTTAGTTAATTCATCTTCGGAGAAATTTATTGGTGTTGAAACTTTCGCCAACAAAGCCAGATTTTTTCTTAAACCAATCGGAGTTCCTTCAGGAGTTTCTATCGGACAAAATCTTCCGAAATGGGTTGGATGCAATGTCCTAGCTTTAAAATTTTCCTGTTCCGATGGAAGCAAACTCACAACTCTTAATAATTGCGAGAAAACACTTAATGAATTTGTCTTGTCCATGTTTTGCGTTATACCTGTCTTCTCTCCTATCCATGAACCAGTTGCTATTGCAGATTCAATACGATGAGCGAATAAAGTTCCTTTTGCAATTGTCTTTAAAGAATAAAATTTGCTTTTTCTTTCCAATTTTTGCAAGCTGTTTTGAATATCCCTTACAAAAATTGTTAAATTTACCCTGAATAAATCCATAAGCAAATCACCTGATAATCTAACTCTTTTATTTGCATAGTGGTCTTTGTCAGACAAGACACTGTTGTCTTTTTTTGCAATAAATAATTGTCTTACTAATTTGCATAATGTCAATGCTTTTTCAATTCTGTCTTTTTTGTCCATCCCGATATGTGGCAGGAAGAAAGAATCTATTCTCTGCTTTACTCTATCTGTAACTTCTTTTTTTGTTCCGTCCAGACCCATTATTTCAGCTATTTTCATCAGCGATCTATCAACTGATTGCACTGAAGCAAATTCATACAAGTTTACAATCAAACCATCATATTCTTCGCCTATACTTTTTGCGATTTCAGAATCTTTCAGCATTCCCAAAGCTTTAACCATAAGAATAACTGGAATGTCTTTAAACCTGCTGAATGTCAGATTTATTATTCCGTTTTTTGCCTCAACAATAGAAATTGGAATCGTGTAAGTTCCTTTTTGGGAAAATACCCTTAAACTCAAACCTCTCGAACCTTTTTCCAGGAAAGGATGGTTCGGTGCTAGGTCTTCAATCATCATTAATATCCTTTCATTTCCGTTGATTATAAAATAACCGCCGGTGTCTGCAGGGTCCTCATAATATTGTTCAAGCAATTCCTCTTTTGGCTTTCCGTTTAAATTACAGACCTTGCTTTTTACCATCACTGGAATTCTTCCGATTTCTACGATATACGGCTCTTTTGAATTTTCTTTTTTCAAAAATATCTCTAAAAATAATGGAGCTGAATAGGTAAGTTTTCTTAATCTTGCCTCGATAGGAAATATTTCCCTCTTTGAACCGTCAGCTTCGATAATATTCGGCTTTCCAATCATAATTTTTCCAAGTTCAATTTCACCGTTCTCTCTTTTTACATCATCATTGATCATATTCACAACATCCTGCATTTTTACATCAATAAAATCGTTAAAAGACAAAACATTTGACTCAACTATCGAGAATTCATTAAGATAGGCCTTAACCAAGCTATGCTTAAAATTCTTTTTCTTGTTTTTAATCTCTTTGTCCATATTATACAACAACCCTAAAATATTCTGTTTTATTTCCAAAACTTTTTCTTTCTATCTTTATGATATCACCTTCTTTAACTTCAACATCCTTAAGAAAAGCATCACTCTTTTTTATCTTCGGTAATTGTTTCTTAGCAATGTCATGTTTTTTTAGAAAACTCTCAGCTTCCTTCTCATTTAGCTTAATATGTTTACATTGCAGAACATGCATTTTTTCCTCTAAAATAGCAACTTACCAATACTAAATACTTCTGAAGGTTCCTTTATAAATGTTTCTGTCACCCTTCATTGTTACCTAAGCGGGACTTTTGTTTAGGGAAACACATTGGAAAGTTTTATAAGATTGATATTCTTCAATATATCATGAAAAAAGAACTTCAAATTTTAAAGGCACTTGGTGAGGGAACAAGATTAAATATTGTGGAATTTTTATTAGATGGAGAAAAATGCGTTTGTGAAATCTTTCCTCATGTTAAAAGGACTCAATCTACAACCTCGATACAATTAGATGTATTAAGAAAAGCAGGAATTTTAGATTCGAGAAAAGATGGGAAAAAGGTTTATTATTTTATTTCTGATAAAAGAGTCTGCGATGTGTTTAAAGCATTAGGGTTTTCTAAAGCTAAACTTGCACATAAACCCTGTTGCTGTTCTTAGTTTCGTAAACTTTATAAATATTGGTATTTATCAATATATTATGGCATTGAAAATTCAAAGAGGCCTAGCATTAACATTATTTTTAATCATAATCTTTAGTTTTGTGAGTAATATTTCTGCTGAACAAATTACAGATAACCAAAAAAATGTTTATTTCTTTTGGGGTGTTGGATGTCCTCATTGTGAAAATGTAAAAGATAATGGGATTTTAGAAGAAGTGAATAATATAGAAAATGTTAATGTACTACAAAAATGTTGAATTTAGATTAGGGGACATTGAAGAATTACCTATAGAAAATAATTCAATAAATATTATTCTTAGTAATTGTGTCATTAATCTTTCTCCAGATAAAGATAAAGTTTTCTCTGAGAGTTATAGAGTCTTAAAGAAAGGCGGTAAAATGTTTATCTCAGACATGGTTTTAACTGGAGAGTTAACTGAAGAACAAAAAAAAGATGAAGGATTACTAACTGCTTGTGTTTCTGGAGCATTACAAAAAGAAGATTATTTGGATAAAATAAAAAAGGCGGGTTTTGATGTTACTATTTTGGACGAGAATAGAGGTATTTCAGAAAGGCAGTATCAAAAACTTCCAGTAGAGAGTTTAAAATTTAAGGCAGTAAAAGTTAATTTATCATCAGAAGAATTATGTTGTGCTGATAAAAACGTCTGTTCAGTAGATTGCGAGCTAAAAGAAGATTCAGAGTCTAAACGTGATTGCGGAGGTTGTTGCTTATGAAAACCTATGATTTAAATGAAAAAATTGAATATTCTGATGAAAAACCAATTAAGAAGCATTTTCTTAATTCAAAAGGATTTCATACTGCATTGATATGTTTAAAAAAAGGTGTTGAGATTCCTCCACATGAAGAAGATTATGCTGTCTTTTTAATGGTTCTTGAAGGAAAAGGAGTATTTACAGATATTAATGGAAAATCTACATTAACAAAAAATCATGGTATCTACATAAAAAAAGATGAAACAAGAGGAATAAAAGCAGAAGAGGATTTAGTTGTTCTTGGAATTCAAGATAGGGCGAAAGGAGTTAAAAATGAATAAAGATAAATTATTCAAAATCTTATGTATTATTAGTTTTGTTTTAGTTGCAGTAACATCTATCCCTCTATTTATTAAATATTTAACCGGAAGTCAAGCGGGTTCAAGATTAATAATTGATTTGCATGTCTGGTTTGGGATTGCTTTTATAGTATTTGCATTAATAAGGATAATTAAATTTAGAGGTCTTAGAAAATGAAAATAAAAGTTATTGGTTCGGGCTGTCCAACTTGCACAAAACTTCACCAATGGGTTGTGAAACTTAAAGAAGAAGGAAAGATTAAAGCAGAAGTTGAATACTCTAAAGATATTAATGAATTAATTGAACTTGGAGTTATGGGAAGCCCTGCATTAGTTATAGATGGTAAGGTTGCTAATGTTGGAATGCCTGAGGATGAGGAGAAATTGTTGGGAATAATTAAAAAGAGTTCTAAATAAAATGGAAAGAAAAGATTACTATATGCTCTTTTGGATAGTTTTAGTATTTGGAATTTTATATTTTGTTCCTTCTAATTCTGATTGGTTTAAGACTTCAATTTTATCTGCGTTTGATTTATTACATGATTATGCTCAGAAACATGTT